>Ga0131853_10014216_pt1 | contig 14590 bp, 11 predicted proteins | sample TergutLab28metaG_FD_92764 | JGI IMG/M metagenome (GOLD analysis project Ga0131853, IMG submission 92764) | Labiotermes labralis P1 segment gut microbial communities from Petit-Saut dam, French Guiana - Lab288 P1 (version 2) (version 2) | ecosystem: Host-associated > Arthropoda: Insects >... | reverse complement strand
GCCCCCCGCCGCCCCGGAAAACCGCTCGGGCGCGGGGCCGGGCTTCCCCCCCACCTGTTCTTTTTAAGACCCCCCCAACCCTTTCACCCCCCCCCCCCCCCCCCCCGCGGAGCATGATTATGTACAACTAGTATTTCCCAGGACTGGGCCCAACGTTCTTTACATCTGTGGTCTCCTGGGATGTGAAGCCATCGCAGATTATGATAAAGTTCCACAAAACCCCACTATGTCCCTATTCAGGCCATTGTAAAGATAAAGGTAACAATTTCCTTGCTACGTTGGGAAACCTACCGAAATGCAGAGCTGTTTTAAATCATACGGGCTAAAATGCGCCGCGCGAGTTCATCTACGTGGGTAAATATGTTTGTTAATTTATTACAGGAAAAAATCTCCCAGTTTCAATAACAAAACATTATTTTTAACCCTTATAAGTTGACACTGAAATCAAGCAGGCGTATCTCACGATTGACATTAAAAATACAAGCATTATCTTTCAAACCTCTGCACAAGTGCTTATATTAATTTTTTCTCGACAGTCTTCGCCATGGATACTAACATTACGTACGTTTCTTAAATACAACTGTCTCTCCACATTCCATGAAAGCGTATGGAGGAGTCGAGATGTAGTCCCACTCGTGCTTGAACTCGACACAATATGTAGATGAGAGGTCAGCTTCACGCTCCGTCCACTTCGCAGCTACAGATAATGATTAAATAGGAGGTTTCGTGGGTTCCAGTATCAGTGTGTACGCTTTGGAGGAAAAAGAAGTCTCATGCTGTGTCGCAAATCGAACCACATATCCTCGGTCGTCCAGCCCATGGCTTAGTCACTGCAATGACCGCGCCGTCTCAGTTCCGACATATTACGAATCACTGTGTAGTAAGTGTATACTTACTACATTGTAACATAATTACTGCAGCTACGATGTGTGGGGGACGTGTGTACAGAAAATTTTCAAGGGAAAATGACAATTATTAAATGGGGATCATGCGAGAGTAGCAAGGAGATTAATCTTGCGGAGAACTATTGTGAGGGCGGTAGGTACGTGGAAATGGCTCTGTACCATGTCCACAGTCGGACTCTGAAATTGGCAGTCTTGAGCCTTCGGGGTTCTAATACCGCAGAGTTCAGACGTTAGTATTGTTATTATCATCATTGCATTCTCATGCTGGACCGAACTCTGTGTTCCTTCCGCTTGGGTTAAATAGCCCAAGCTATCAATCAGTCCCAAGCGGTACCGAGATTACGAATTCACGACGCTTCATTCCCAAGTATCCAAGAAGCGATGCGAAATACAGACAGTTTAGACTTTACCAAAAATAAAAGAACACTGCACGATGGCTTCCTCTTTTCCAATTCTTAATACTTTTCTCAGTCACCGGGAACACAAGAAGTAACAAAGTCCCGTTTCAGTAACAGTGTAGGGTCGAGAACGCCGATCTGAGACTGTCTGTTAAGCTCACGGAGTGCTGGTGTTGCCGTCTTATTTAGCGCGTTTCCGCCCGCAGGCGATGGCATATCTTATTGAATTAGCCTTCACCCCACGCATCTGCCCCACCGTGTGCAACGAAACCGCACATCGGGAAACCCAATAAGTCCCCAGGGACTTCATGGCTACTAGTAATGTAAAAGACAAATACTCTCCCTGGCCGAGGGAAAAAAAGTAATCACGCGTTCAGTTTATAACTGCCGACCTACAGCACAACAAGCCCTACTTATTGACGCTGTGCTACGTTTCATGAAGCCTTACCGAGCAGGACGGTTAAAGCTTCTTCTGATTTGTATGGGCAAGAAATCCAGTTACAATCTAGGCAGAGGCACCGATAATTCTGACAGATACAGTTCTGTTATCTTAGGTTTGTCTAAGAAAATATCTCAATTAAGCTACGGCCATTACCTTCCCCAGCCCTTCCAAATGAACTGTTTGCTATTATCCTACCATATCTAGTCTTAACTAGCGGCGGTGTCGTTAAGTAAAAAAAATAAATCTGTTTATCGCATTCAAATTTTATTTTTATCCACGAATCATAAACCCGACTTTGCATCATACCAAAATTGAATCGCCATTTTTCTTATATCGGGCTCACAGCCCGAGAAAGTGATACACGACTGAAAATCTAAATCTAAAAACACCCTCGGCTTCTGTTGGATAGGTTGAACATTTTTAATGAAACTAAATTAAAATAATGTCTAACTCAAAGTAATGTGACACCTGCTGAGTGATTGGTTGCAACAGGAGACTTATATTTGCACCAAGAGAACTTCAAAGACAGCACGGCATCAAAATGCTGATGTGCTTCACTCTACTTTTACTTCACAGTGGTGCAGGCCTACCCCTTCCCAACTTGCATTTATTTTGTCTTTTAGCCTCGTATAACGCACGATGAAATTTCAAGGGGACAAATAGGCAGTTCCCGTCGCTATCTAGGCTATTCAGAGGCACCATCCACCGACCGGAAACTATGCATTTAAGCTCTTGAAAGACTTTTATGTTATTTTATTTTATTTTTGCACCGTGCATTGCAATATAATCGTATAATATAAACCAACAAAATGCACCTTTGTTAAACAAATATTTTAATTTTTACAATGTCATCTACATGTTTCGAAACCGAAGGAAGACGGCTGTACGTACAGGTAAAGTACAGCTTGTACACATGCAGTCTTGTAGGTGGAAGTGTGTGTTCGGTACCCTTCCACCTACAATACTGCTTATACCCTTGCATGTAGACAAATTATAACGTACCAGGTCATAAAACCGTCTTCTTGAAGATGAAACCTGGGGTTCGAAACTTTTAGAAGGCGCCGTAAAAATTAAATATTGGTTTAACAAAGTGCATTTTGTTCGTTTAAATTACACGACTCTTGAAGGACACTTAAAATGAAGACCCAGCTGAATATTCAAGGTATGTCACTGATTCCGCCAACGGGATGGACTGTCACACCGACTACCGAATAGACGCCTTTCACGTGTATCATCATCTTGTGGTACCAGTAAAAAATAAACGAATCTGAATGTCAGGAGGCAGCATAAAGACAGAATTCTACGTTTAGACCTCTACACAGTTCACATGGATTACAGTTGAAAGTACAAAAGGGGTTGACCCTATATGTAACTTCTCTACACACAAGTTGAGTTTTGTAAAATTTGTACTTACAGTAATGAAAGACGTCATGTGAAATACGCATGGGATGTCGGCAATACTTACCTGGAAATAAAGAGAAAAGTATTCAAATTAAACATACCACCATAGAACTAGCATCTACAGCGACGTCAACCGATCTTAAGAGTTCGAAAAATACGTGAACTGCGTGTGGAGATTCCATTTCAAATCCTTTTTTGAGGATACCTCCAAAGCCATTACTGGCGTACTGCGTGCCGCACTTCGCAGTACTGTCGAAGGACACGGTGGGCATAAACATTTTTCAGTGCATACCCAGTGAAACCACCCACAGCGTGTAAAATCTGACAACTCGGCTTACCCCAGTAAAAATTCGCAAATTCTTGGAGAAGAGTGTGGGAGAGACTTGCCAAACTGCGATAATGAATGAAGCGCTCTTATCCCAACCGAAGTTTCCAGACTCGTTGTTCATACAGCACTTGTACCTAAAATATTCCTTGTTCATACTGTATTCACAACTACAAGGATTTCTTGTTCACAGAAATCATAATTACAAAGATTCGTTATTCATACGCTACTCATAATTACAATTCTTCAGAGTCCACATTGTTTTACAAAGTTACGTTGTTCATGCCGTACTCATAAGTACAGGGTTTCGTTGGTAATAATGCACTCAAAACTACACAAATTCACTGTTCATGCTGTACCCATATCTATAAAGATTCATTGTTTATGCCGTACCCATATCTGCAAAGATTCATTGTTCATGCTGAACTCATATCTACAACGATTCGTTGCTCATGCTGAACTCATATTTACAAAGATTCGTTGCTCATGCTGAACTCATATCTACAAAAATTCGTTGTTCATGTTGTACCCATATGTACAAAGATATGTTGTTCATGCTGAACTCATATCTACAAGATTCGTTGCTCATGCTGAACTCATACCTACAAACATTTGTTATTCATACTTTACCCAGAACTACAAAGATTATCTTTCTGAGGCTAGGAATATCTCTTCGTAATTTTAGCACATTTCGAATCCTGTTTTATAAAACCAACAAGTACTCCAGCCCAGCAGGTCAGTGTAGTGGTCGGCAATGAGACTTCACTGATGATATAACTATTTTGAATAAGAGGAAGGATATCGTTTTTCCTGTTTGTGGCTTTATGGCCTCTGTCAGTGTGTCCAAGCAAAATGAGTTATTACATCTTCATACACGTTGTGACCGTCTCCTTGCAAACCTGTTTACAAACCTTCATATAACCGTGGAGTCAGAAACACGGGCACCATTTGCAAGGTCTAAACAGGTGTTATCCTTTCCTGTGTAATGACGCATTGTTGTTTGTCCATTCACCACTTTAAGTGTCAGACATTAGGTTGGGGCAAAACTGGTATAAGGACAATGGAAAGGAGAAAACTTTAAATAAGAAAGGTACTGCATTCACTACACGATCAAAAGGTCTTTAAAATCAATCAGGAGTTTAGTTGGTTATTTACTGTTGACTCCAATATAAAGTCATACAAAGTAGATTTAGATCAGACAACAAAAATGTTCGGAAATGAATAGAAAGATGTTCGTAGCTTATTCAAAGTATAATTCTTGTCTACGGGCACGAAGAATGACTGCAAACAGAAATGCCCAACCGAAAAAAAGACATGCCTACATCCAGAACATCAGCCAACCGTCTAGGTTAATCAGAAATCGAAATAACTTTACATTCAACATATATACGTTACTTTGTAACTACAGTGGCCATTTACTTATTTTTATCTTCATTTGTACTGTTGTGATTATAATAATAATAGAGAAGGGACCATCCATCACAACTACAAATGTTTATTATGTGCAAGAATATGATAACAACAACCTTCGGCCAGAATACGCCATCGTCAGGCAATACAGAACATCAAGAAACATTACAATTCGAAGCAACGAATGCCCTCAATTTTGTTAAAATCACGGGGTTAAGGGGAGATGGCTGGGCCGTACCCGGATCGGCGTGTTACCAAGCAGCGATACTGCCGGCCTGAGGCGGGCTCCTGCCTATTTTCCAGGAGTGGTAGTTGCGAACAAACATAGCGACTGTCCACCCAAGATCGTCTGTGCGCGTTGAAGAGCCACATCCTACGAGAGGCGATCTTGTTCCCCATTCCTATTGTGTGAGTGCCGTGCCTATGAGATGACTGACATTGGGTGAGTCTGCCTTTAACGGCGACCTCCCATATGTAGTTAGCCTTACCAAGTATGGGGGCTCTGCTTGGTGGACCTCATAAATCCCCCATTACTCGCAGGATAAATACTGATAAATAATGGAAAAATCAGAAAACTTGGAGAGCTCCTTAGTAGGGGTCTCCAGTAATATTTCCAAGGAGGACTACAGTCAAGGGGAACTCCGAAGCCTGGAGGCTCCACAAGGGGCAACCGTGCGGAATCCAAGCTTGCATGGGGTTAGAGAGACTCCCACCACCTGGGAGGAACTCTTGTCCCCTAGCAGTTTAAGCTTGGTGAATCTTGCGGTGCTGACAGAGAAGGGCGGCACTCTTGGTCTCCAGAGCATTAGAAAGAATCGCAGTGGTGCTGCTTAGAAGCGAGCGAGGAAGGCCAGGCTTGCTGAGGCCCCTACCGGGGACTCGGACAGCGTCCGACCTCAGACCACTCGAAGCAACCAACCACAGATTCTGCAGGAGCCCAAACATCTGGGACCCAGAAGAAGACAAAAGAGGAATCGACAAAAATGGACCCAGAACAGCTGGGCCTGAATCTTCGGAGAGCAAGGCGCCCTCACAGGGCCCACGTAAGCACCAAAGGCCATCCCGGGGCACTCCTGAGGGCGGGCAGGCAAAGCGGCTCAAGCAAGCTGGGCAACCAAGCTATGCCAGAGACCCTCGGGAGGGCATTCGTATGGCTATTGTGTGCGATGGCTATCCGGAGATCCTGATCTCCAGGGAAAACTTCGTAAATATCCAGCGAGCGATTGGTGGGCTTGTGGATGAGCTGCCTGAAGAGGAGTTCACCACAAGCTCGTTGATACTTACTGTACCAAAGGGGCAGCCATTATGGTAAGCTAAGACGAAGAAACCAAGCACTGGATAGCTAGTAAAGTACCAGCCTTGACAGGCTGGGAAGGTTCTAGGCTGAAGATAGTGGGCCTGGATGCTCTCGCGACCTATGGAAGAGGGGTGGCCTGGTTTTTGGACCTTGTGGAAGATAGGGGACGTTATTTTCAGTGGCTTCGTGGACAACAAGGGACTGGACACCATCCACTGGAGAGTCTATGAGCGCAAGGAGGAACCCAAGGAGGCCGCCTTATACTCAGTACAGACACAACGTCCGTCACGGCGTTGGAGAGGATGGGATGGAGACCATTCAGCGGCGTGGGGCAGGCGGTCCTTTCCTTTCTGAGTTCTAAACATTAAGGGTAGAAATAGGAAGAGGCAGAAGAGGAGAATGGAGGAAGAGGAGGAGTCTGAACGTGAGTGGTAACATTACAATTATTCAAGCCAACCTGCAACACAGTATTGCTGCTTCTAGAGTTCTTAATAGATCAGTAAATGTTCAAGGAATAGACATGGCACTAATACAGGAACCGTGGTATTGCAAGGACCGTATTAGGGGCCTGAATACACCAGGATATACTGCGGGTGGAATCGATAGACCTAGAGCTTGTATCCTTGCGAGGAACATGACTATTGGGATGCTACCAGGATTCTCTTGTAGGGACCTGGTAGCAGTTTTAATAAACTATAATGAAGATGGGGCAGAAAGACGGTTGGTCCTCTGTTCTGCTTATTTGCCCTATGACGCCAAGGATCCTCCCCATCCAAGGAAATACAGGAACTCTTGCGATATTGTGTGGGCGAAAACCTGTACTTAGTCACGCGGTGCGACTCCACTGCACATCATACTGTATCGGGAATCAGCAACTGCAATGACAGAGGGGTGGCCCTGGTAAAATTTCTAAATTCTACGAATCTGGAAATTCTAAATCTGTGCAATAATCCCACCTTTTACAGCATTCGTGGGCTGGAGGTCATTAATATTACCCTGGGGGTCCTTTGGGCTTCTAGGAAGCGTTTAAAGCTTGGAGGTTTCATCTGAGACGTCCCTGTGGGACAACAAACATTTTCTGCTCACTCCACATGGCCCATACTGGCACGACTGATCAGGCACCAATTGGGACTCCTTTCGAGAGGGCTTGAGGGACAGATTGGAGAGGGACCCTCAGATGAACATGTAATATGAGGCCGAACTGGGGCTTGCGATCAATTGGGTTTAGTAGGTCCTAATCTCAGCCTATGAAGATAACTGTCCTCTCAGACTTGTTAAAGTAGGTAGGTACTCTCTAAAGTGGACATTGGACCTGGAGTCCCTCAGAAAAAGTGTAAGACGGCTGTTTAATAAGTGCCGGACAGATAAGAACCCGCAAAGTTCGTAACTCTATACAGAGGCTCAGCGGAGATATAGAAAGGAAGAAAGACGGTTCCATTAATGATCTACCTATGGCGCTAGATTACATGGAGATCTTTCTAGGGATCCTACGAGCAAACTGGGATCTTTGGTGGCTCCTTCGGGGAGACGAACGCAATCCGTAGGGCAAAACCTAGAGCTCTTCATGACTACACATTTCCTTAATTCGGAGGTTACAGAGGAGATGGCTGCCTCGGCTTCTGCCCTCCGTGACAGACGTTCTGACTGGAGGGTGGCCGTAAGGGTAGTCAGCCAAAGAACAGTTGAATGGGCTATAGATTCTTTTGCCCATACAGAAGTCCAGGAATGGTCGGCATATTCCCGGTCATGCTGCAAGGACGGAGAATCGTTGTCACTTACCGGGTCAGAAATTTCCCTGCCTGCCTATCTACTGGCTACGTACCAGCCATGTGGCCTCAGGTTAAGGTAGTTTTTATACCTAAGCCCAGTAGGTATTCCCATAGCGTACTTAGGGATTTTAGAGCTATCGGTCTCACATCGTTCCTTCTTAATTTCATGGAGAGACTGGTAGATAGGTATTTCACAGCTGAAGCTCTGGCATTACTGCCATTGCATCAACATGAATACCAGGCTGGGAAATTGGTGGAAATAGCCCTTCATCAACGTGGCACGGGTTGGGAAGGCGCTTGACCAGCAAGAGACACTCTTGCGTGTTTTCTTAGACACAAAAGGGGCATTTAATGATATACTATGATTCCACGTGTGATGCTCTGGTCAGATATGAGGGTGATCACACCACTGTTGGGTGGATTAGGGCCAGCTTGGAGGGCCGCGTGGTTGCGGCGACCCTCAACGGTTCTTCCATGAGGGTTGCGGTATCCAGGGGATGCCCACAGGGAGATGTGCTATCACCGCTTCTGTGGTGTCTTGTGGATGTTTTGATAGCGAGGCTTAGTGGAGGTGGGATATACATTCAGGGTTATGCAGATGACATATGCCTTCTTGCGGTGGGTGAAATCCTAAACACGGTGTCATGGCTCGTGCAATTGGCCCTTATAAACGTATGGACATGGTGTAACGATATCGGGCTATCAGTTAATCCCGATAAGACTGAATTCGCAATATTCACAACGAAAAGGAAACTCTCAGGTTCCTTTGAACCACATTTTTGGGGTTACATTAAGTAGCTCTATGTCGGTCAAGTATCTAGGAATTATTTCGGACTCTCAGCTGACCTGAAGATAGCATGTGGACTTTAAGATGAGGAAGGCTCACAACTTCTTGTGGGCCTGTAGGAGGGCCTGTGGGGCGAGTTGGGGCCTGGGACCCAAAGTGGTTCACTGGCTCTATGTCTCTATCATTAGGCCATCTCTTTTGCACCCTTAGTATGATGACCTGGCAGTCAGACGGCTAGTGCCAAGAAAAGACAAAGCAGAGTACAAAGACTTGCATGCTTAGGGATAACGGAAGCGATTCGTACCATTCCTACTGGTGTTATGAAGGCACTCACTGGCCTGCCTTCGTTGGATCTGGCGATTCAAGGTGAGGCGAGGACAGCGGCGCGTCGCCTTTGGAGGCTGGGATGTTGGTCCTGCCTTCAGCCCAGTCGAGGACATAGCAGTATGCTGACGCGGATTCAGAGGTTTGATCCCATATTTAGCATGGAGGTCAATGTTATGAGGGCAGCTTTCAATCTTGAACCCAGATACTGGGTTACTATGTTGACTATAGAGGAGTGAACGAGAGAGCCTGGGACTCCTCCCATAATTGGCTCGTCTGGTTTACAGATGGGTCCAAGACGGTGGGGGATACCGGTGCTGGGGTCTATGGGCAATCCTTAAGAAAAAGGCCCAGTATTCCTCTACGAAAACATGATACAGTCTTTCAGGCTGAAGTACATGCGATATTAGCCTGCGTTTATGAAATTGAAACTCAGTGTAGAACAGAGAAATGTTAGTATTTGCTCTGATAGCCAGACGGCTCTGAAAACACACCAGGCTGCCAAAACAACGTCTCCATTGGTAAAAAGGTGCCAAAAGGCGTTGAATGATATCTCTACCCGGCACAACGAGGGGCTGTACTGGGTCCCTAGACAAGCCGGGGTACGTGGAAATGAAATCGCCTGCAAGCTCGCAAGGAGCGGCTCCACTCAGACGTTTATCGGACCTGAGCCGTCCATTCGAGTCTCTAGACGGAATATCAATAACAAAATTAAATTCTGGGTGGGTAACCAGCATTTGGCAATGTGGCGTGGTCATTGTAGTACCCAGAGACAGGCTCTAAAATTGATTACGCCTCCTCGCCCGGATACAAAGGCCCGATTACTGTCCTTTAATAGGGCACAATCCAGGGCCGTTATTGGCTTTCTTACCGGACATAACGCTCCGAGAAGACATATTTAAGTAATGGGGTTGAGTAGCAACCCCACCTGTAGGAAGAGTGGTACTGAGGAGGAAACCTCAATCCACGTTCTGTGTGAGTGTGAGGCCTTGGCCTCACTCAGACACGTATATCTGGGTTCCTTCTTGTTGGACCCTGATGATGTAACGAATCTACCGTAAGTATAGGGGTCCTCTGGAAATCTGGTCAAGGAACAGGGCTCCTTTAACCTACTATCAGCGTATGGGGCACAAAGTGCCTGTTTTAAGGCCTAGGTGCATTGGGCCCGCAAGTGCTCGAACTCAAATACCATTCTACTATATTCTATACCTGTTAAAATCACAATAATATTAGAACACCCCAGCTCCTACATACTGCGGACTTTATTGGACTATCACCTGGGAGTACAAAATTTCACAAAACAGTTGCTTAATATTTTCTGCATGTAGCTGCAGAAAATGTTAAGTAACTGTTTTGTATTATTGTGTGCTCCCCGACGATGGTCCTATAAAGCCCGAAACAGGTAGGAGCTGGTGTGTTCTAATATTATTGTAATTTTAATAATACTGAGTGCTTTGGTTGATTCGAACTGTCATAACTGAATTATAATGAACTGGATGGAGAATGTGAAAACCAAAAACCAGTAGTTGCAATCCTTCTTAGTATTTTTTTGGTCTTCTGTGCTACCTGAAGATGGCCTATCCTGGCCAAAATTTGTTGTAACCATATTCGTATATATAATAAGCATCTGTAGTTTTAATTAGCCTCCTCTTTCCTATTATTATTTATTTTACTCATTTATGCAAGATTTATTTCTCAGGGCGCTGCCAGCAGCTCGGATTATATACACCGTCGAATGGTAGGCTGAGTACTGAAAAATGAATTGGAAAGGGTAAGGATGGAAGCGCTAGTAACTTAGTTTGAGGTAGTATTCTGCCGCCTGCCAGGAGACAATAAAGACATCCAAGATGAAACTTCAATATGGGTTAAAGGTCCCTTTTCCGATAGTCGAAACCAGGACCTTCCGAACATAAATCAGGATAACGGGCGATCTTCGATGACCGTCTCTAAGTATACAGATTACATAAATGGACGGCTAAAGTAATACTGTAAAGTAATACCGTAAAGTAATACTGTAAAGTACACCACATTCGATTTCACGTCCCTTCCAAATTAGACTTACTATTTCAAAGTGTCATTTAATGGTTTTCGTGGTTTACCTCATTCCCAGTAACAGTAACATAAATTATGCCATAAAGCTTCCTTCCGTGTCAAATTTAAGTTTTCACTAATCATCATACCATCTGATACGACAGTCTGACCTAATGAAAGTCTCCTGAATATATTATAAAATATAAAGAAGTGAAAGACCGACAAACACATACGTAAATAAACAAATAATTAAATAAATCATAAACATTCCCTTTTTTTAATTAGGGGTGTTAAAATGGTTGGACTATTTGAACATGAGGCATATTTGATCGTCATTGCAAACAGCAAGGATGTGGACAGAAATGAACATCATTAGAAAGATGGCTACATATCCGAACAGGCTTCAACTTCATCAACGGATTACAGCGGGATAAACTTCAGCACTTCACATCGCTTTTGCACGAACTACATCAATTTACAAGCATGAATCCGCAAAATACTTTAACAAAAGAATAGTTCACATTCACAATTTTCTTCATCTCTCGTTATTTCTCTCTGCCTCCTCATTAATGTCTAATTTTTCATCTCACGGTTTATATTGAACTTCAAATCAAGACAAAAATTTTGGTTGGTCCCAGATAGAAAACTTTGCTGTGCGTGCACCTGACTTTCCGTACCTGATGACAAGTACGTTTGTACTCTACATGTGGCAAGCCATTACCTGCCCGTTTTTAACTGATCGCCAGTTCATCAAAGGATAAATGAAATGTCTGTATGGTACAACACAGCCGTCGTTTTGCAGCACTACAAAACAAGACACGGATTGTAAACTGTATCATTAACATGAAGTTAATAGAAACCCATGGCACATTTCATAATATGGGAAAGAAACGAAGCCTGGAACATTAATAAGGCAGCTTTTTAAAAGTCTCATAGAGTTCTATTACTCTATATCGGTGGTCCCTATGTCACGCCCCCGTGGAGCACATAAAACGAGTATTCTAATGGCGTCCTTTCCTAATTCACGCAAGAAACTAAGTTATAAAGGGTTTTTCAATCTTATAATTTTTTCGTGATCTCTCAAACAGCTTCATCCGTCCGACTGTACCTTCAATATAATATCATATTATGTTGTGCCTAGACCGAATGATGGTGAGGTGAATAAAGGGTTCACGGTGCTAAAAAGAACACCGACAGTCCAGGTGGCCAGTGAAATGTAAATTTTTAGAACTGCTCCTACACATCCAAAATATGGCACTTTACACTCTGCTTATTATCAGGAAAGGAACAACTCGCTGTTGCGAGATACGTGCGAAATATTTTAATTCGTTCGTCTGGAGTCAAGAATCGAGACTGCTATACCAACAAAATGAAAAGTTATAAATACAGATACGTAAGTACTTTCTTGTAGCTTATTTTACGACCATATCATTACATCCAACTGTGTAGCTTCCAGTGTTAAGATGAGAGACGCATTATTAAATGGAAAGGGGTTGGACGGAAGCAGTTGTAGTCCAGTCGAGCCACCATCCTCACAGAAGCCCAGAAGGATGAAGAAAAGACGCGAGACACACGAGTCAAATAGCCGACAAACCAGCCGATATCCGAACCAGGCTTCCCTCGAATACGAGTCGACAGTGTTACCGCTAAAACAGTCCGTTCCCTTACGAGAATGAATGCTCGAAAGTGGGTGCGGCTGAGAAAAAGCCGAAATAAATAAAACATAACGACAAAGAAAACAGAAAATATAAAAAATAACGTAAAACGTGAGACGGTAAGTCGTTTGGTAGTAAGAAATTCCCTTCCCTTATTTGTCAATTTGCAATGTTCGTGCCTTACAACAAGATAACTTCACAACAAGGAAATGAGTGGCAGAGAGAATGAAGACATTAATCTATATGCATGACTAATGCTGCAACTTCTACGCGCAAGTCTGCAGGACAATCAAGACCCTCGTGTTCGAGGAAGTCTATAACAGTTGCAATGCCCCATCCATCCCTCCGGATTCACCTCCGTGGTTGTGTTATTAAAAACATGCTTTGGAATCTCATCTTAGCGTAGTCGCAGCCATACTAATGAAGAGTGTACAGTCGCCGCAGGTTACAATATGGCCACCAAAGTTGTCCTGCAAACGTGAGGCCATAGCAGATAAAGGTTTTAGTTTAGGGATTGAGATTGAGTTCCGGATGATGATACCGTGTAGTCTAGTACGCGATTGCCAACGTTCTGGGACGCACATACTGCCTCTAAATTCAGGTCACTTCTACGCTAAAAATGGAGAAAGAAGCTTACTCCGAAACGTTGGAAAACCTACAACCAACTATAAGGCGTCATAACACGAAAGTTACGCCGCCGTAAAAAATTTCAAATACCATACAAAGTTTTTGAAGTTCGGTAAGGTAAACGTAGAGGCCGGACATAACTCAGTCATTATAATGAATGGGCTACGGGATGGAAGACCGCGAAACAGGCGGATACTTTTGTCTCCTGAACAGCGTCCAGACCTGCTATTATGCCCAACCAGCCAACTATCCAAATACTACGAGGGGCCCTTGACCCAAGCGTAAAGGAAATGGGCGTTAAGGTGGCCACTCGCCTCCACCTAATACAGAGATTAAGAATGCATGGATCTATACCTTCAGTTCCCCACACTACTTGATAGCATGGTGCTTAATTTAATATAGAGAAAGCATTACCTCGTGAGTTAAGGCACTAGTGTAATTTGAAAGACCATTAAATAAACTTATTCGCCTCCCCTTAGCGCCGGGCGTAAGAATAAGAAGGGGTATTAAAACTGTTGCACGGAAAGTAACTGTTTATATTGCCATCGAAATTTTATATTACATAGAATTGTCGAAACAAGTTGACCAGATTGACGCGTTGCGCAAGTGTATGAATGGCGGATAATTAGGATAAATGGCCAATGAGACAGCACCGTTAGAGCAATAGTAGTTGAAGGGAGATCGGACTAGTTATTAAGAGCCAGGTTAGGCGACTAGCGGGTAGCAAGAAGGACTTGGTAGTTGTTCCAGTTTGTCAGTGACAAGATTAACGGTTTTCGAACATACTGGAGTAGTTGAAATTTTAGACTTTGAAAGCTTTTGGACCTCTTAAATATTGAGGGGAGGACACAATGTCAATCACACTTATAAATCCTATTTTAATTTATAAATAAATTAAAATAGGATTTGGGGGAACATTAAACATAATATCCAAATCTCAGCAAAAGAGAGTCTAGGTATGCATGAATGGAAACAGCATAAACCCTGGTTTGATGAAGAATGTTCAGGTTTTTTGGATCAGAGGAAGCGGGCAAAAATGCAGTGGGTCCAGGATCCATGCCAAAGTAATGTAGATAATTTGAACAGTGTAAGACGGGAAGTTAGCAGACATTTCAGGAATAAAAAGAAGGAATATTTGAGAGCTAAAATTGAGGAACTTGAAGCTAACAGCAAGATTCACAACATTAGGGATTTGTATAGGGGCATCAATGACTTTAAG
>Ga0131853_10014215_pt1 | contig 14590 bp, 14 predicted proteins | sample TergutLab28metaG_FD_92764 | JGI IMG/M metagenome (GOLD analysis project Ga0131853, IMG submission 92764) | Labiotermes labralis P1 segment gut microbial communities from Petit-Saut dam, French Guiana - Lab288 P1 (version 2) (version 2) | ecosystem: Host-associated > Arthropoda: Insects >... | reverse complement strand
TCTGGCACATTTCTCCTGGGACACTCTGTATATATATATATATATATATATATATATATATATATATATATAGATAAAGGTAAAGTTCAATCTAGAACACGGCAAGAAAGCACAGAAGAAGGGGAGAGATATAGCTCTACTCTTTCTTTAACCTCGGCGCTAGATGGGGTGGGTGGTCAACGCCACGCCCCGGCCGCTTTACCCCCGGGAAAGACCCTGTACCCATTGTACGATATATATATATATATATATATATATATATATATTTCATTGCCATCTATTTTGCATCCGTGTGCTTCCATGTCTTATTAGCCCATCAAATTTTGGCTGTACTATTCTGAATTTTCCATCACAACGTCTTGTAATGTTTAATTCATTTGGTAGTAGGATGTCGGAGTTCGCTTGCAATCTGCTTACCCCGCATATGCTGTTATTTTATGTCGATGTGTGTGTAGTTGGTTTTCATGACAGAAGACGCGGCGTCGAAATGAATCCTCCACTCGTGACCGTCGAAGTTGCTGATGCAAGTAATTCCGTCACGTCCGCCCGTTTGCAGTAAGGACATTTAATGTACCAACACGGACTGTGTGCTGCGAGTTTCGTATCAATGCTGGTTTGTGTCGCTTGTTTACGTTTGCCTTCTTTTTATGGAGCTTCGGGAGGAATTTCTTCACGGCTAGTGTTGTGATAGCCTTCGTACATTATCTGGACAGACGGGTGAGTATTTCGTTATGGATATTATTTATTCTGCTACCTCGAATTTGGATGGAATGTAACAGGACAAAACAGAAGACTGTGAGTGTTGTTTTGGGCTTACATTACCATAAATTTAGACTACGTACAGAATGGCCTAACCTCTGTGTTTAACATCCAATGTCACCTGGCCCGCACCACTGTGTGTACCTTCGTGTTTAGGGTGATTATCAAGATGAAGCTGTCTCTGTGATTCATCATCACACCATTCAGGCAAAGACGGAAATGGAGTCACAGATTTACTCATTCTTCGTCTCAGCACTAGATTTAATGAACGATCATCTTTACGCCCTGGTCTCTTAACCTCCGTGGAAGTCCCCTGGCACGCCTCTTGGTCGGAGAAAAGAAAACTCTCTGTCTTTTGCCGAGAATCGAGCCACGACTGCTTTGTCGATCAGCACGATATGTTGTCACTACACCTACTGAGCTATCTTGTGCCTCATTGTGTTTGCGGTAAATAACACCAATTACCGAACGTAAAGATTACAATGAAGTGCGGGCCGGAATAGCGCAGTCGGTATAGCGACTCGCTACGTGCTGGACGGTCCGGGGATCGAATCCCGGTGGGGGGTGGGGTTTTCAGCACCTGTCCAGACTGGCCCTGGGGCCCACCCAGCCTCCAATACAATGGGCACGGGGTCTCTCCCTGGTGTAAAGCGGCCGGGGCGTGGCATTTACCACCCACCTCCATCTAGCGCCGAAATCAAAGAAAGAGTAGAGCTATACCTCTACTCCCCCTCTGGGCCTTCGTGGCCTGTTCTAGGGTGAACTGTACCTTTACCTTTACCTTTAAAGACTACAATGAAGTAACTTCTTATAAAACCTCGTGGCATTAATCTAGAGAATAAACGAAGTATGAACCAAATGATACATTTATTTATAATTACAATGCTCTGCCCGTTTAACTGTTTTCCTTATTTCGTAAGAATATTAGAATGTGTGTTTCATATCTGCGTATGTTGCCAATGGAAAGTTGGGTAGACTAAGGTTATTACAAATTTGTGTAATAGAAGACGATTTGTATTCGTACGGTCATGGTAACCGTGAGAGTTCTGACTTGGGAGAGACACTAATGTCACTCGAAGCAAGGTTCAAAAGGTTATGCAAAGAATGTTTTTAAAAGTGTAGGGTGCAGATATAGTAACACTACCAAAGAAATGCACACTAATATATTGAAATTACCGTCTATATACAATGATTTCCTACATGTTTCGGAGGCTACGTGTTTGGCCGAACATGTGGGAGTTCATTGTATAAAAAAAGGTACAGCAGTCCCATTACAGGCGCGAGGTGCCCAGAGGGTTCCAGGAAGTTAAGGTTCCCAGATTACGTGACAATGGTCCAGGATTGTGCGTAAGGTTGTCAACCTTACGCACCGGCCGCCTTTACCTCCCAGAAAATAATTCTGGTATTCATTTCTGTTAGAGGCTGAGTCGACCCAGGGCCATAGTGCGATCGGAACGATTACGTCAACGAAAAATTCCAATGACACCATCTGGAATCGAACCAGCGACCTTCCGATCTGTAGCACAGCGCCTGAACCACTGTGCTACCGCGGCCCCCCAGTTCATCATATATATACATTGATTTAAATATAATAGTGTGCATTTTTGTGGCAGTACTACTATATTTAATTAATCAGTGCACGGATTATGGATCATATAAAGTAGGTTACGTAATGAATTTTGCCTTCATGTGATTTCAGGGATTTGTTCATGTGCTTGATTAGTAACGTGGGCCAGAAAACTTTGCAATCTTGACTACTTTTCTTTCCGTAGTTCTTCTCTGTCGAATGAGGTTAATGTAAAGTAGCAGATCATAAAAGCTATCTGTCGGGAAAGTTCCACCTCATCTCGTGTCACCATCCAGGCATGAAGCTCTGTGTGTCATATTCGGTTGGTAACATATCATTAAATACATACATAATAAACCTTTGGTCAGTTTCTGTTTGTGTGTCTGCTTCCGCATGAAATGTTCGACCTCACTCACGCAGAGGGAAGATGAAAGCAGAAGGGAACAACTTTGATCAGATTTCGAAATCGTGGAAGTTCAATCAAACTGAAGATTGCCAACTGCATAGTGCAAGATCACATAAGCCCAGTAGAGGCCACAAAATGACAATTATTATAATTTTGATGTTTTGCTGACCGTGAATCTCAGCATAATCTTAGTAATTAACAAAGTTAATGCACAAATTCTTCTTTTATAATAAGTTTAATACACGCCTCTACATGTTTCGAGCACTATGCGCTCATCATCAGCAGGTCAAAATTGTATTATACAGCACTTGTAGGTGGCCGTCCCGTGCACAGGACGGCCACCTACAGAGTGTGATGATACCAGATGCTGTGTAACACAATTTTGACCTGCTGATGATGAGCACATAGTGCTCGAAACATGTAGAGGCATACATTAAACTTATTATAAAACAAGAATTTGTGCATTAACTTGGTTAATTACTAAGAATGATTTTTAAGGTAATAAGCTGCGGCTAATGCTTTCCTGTTTGCTGAAATGTACTATAAGTAACGTGCCCAGTTCTCCAGGTGATCGCGGACAGATAAAGCGCCTGTGGGCAGACCACGTAACGTAAAGAAATGACAGTCCTAAGGCGATGATTGTTGTCTTTAACCAAACATTTTGACGCGATTAGCAAATGACTGACCTCATGCACGGGTTCATTGTCCTTCTTTATACTGTCTGTTAATTCTTCTAGAGGCCCCGAAGGCTTCTGCAGCCCCAGTGAGGTACTCACTTCCGAGTTCACAGAACAGCTTCGAAGAAAATGTCCGCAAAACAACTCATGAAGGCCATTCTGCCAAATCTTCAGGTTCTATAAACTTATACTGACTGGGTGGTTGTATGGAGCAGCGTTCCTTTACGGTCTATCATTCACGCGACCGAGAAATTTTTATTGTTTCAGTAAACGTGTTAGTTTTACTATTTGTGTCTTGTGGACGCGATATGATATATTGTCATTGTTGAAAAATTCCGTGCATCTTATAGTCCTGAGTATTCATGACTGTGGTCACATCATCTTTCAAATGGACCCTGTCCTAAGACAGATGAATCCATTGGCGTTTTTCCCCTCATGTGTTTTGAAATGTTTTCATATTGCCCTGTCTTGTGCTCGTGAAAATTAAAGTCGGTCTCATCTCTATAGTTTTTCCAACTATTTTTTTAACTTCTTCTCGTCTGGTGATGGTCATGGGATCTTTCATTTTGACCCTATCCTTGGCCAGATGAATCCATTCACGTGGTCCCATTATATTTTTATGCGTTCCCATTGTCCTCCCATGTACTCACAAAACTCCCAGCTAATTTCCTCTTATTAGTACTTCGGACAAAAATTTCGTTTGTATTTTGTCTCTCCCCACAGGTGCCACAAGTTCGTATATTTCACTGTACTTGGTTTGATCTTCCATATCCGTCCCCATTCATTACTCGCGCTTGTCATAATTCAAAGCTGCATGTACTTATGTGAAATGCCTTTCGTTAAGTAAAAATTCCCAATACTCCTAACTGTTGTGTCTTATATATGCCTGTTGGTCTACTGCCAAAGTGTGAGGCGCCCAGTCTCATTCAGTACAATGAATACGCGGCTTTACGACTGGAGATTCGAATTTCGAATCCCGAGATGTTAGAACAGACTGCACTCCATTGCTTCCACACACGATCTGAAGCCCATCCAGCTCCTACGTATTGGTATTGGGTGTCATTCCCAGGGGTCAAGCAGCTGAATATTGAAGCCGACCCTTCAATTGCATTTGGTGGTGAGGGTGAGATTTAGGGGAGTTGCATCTCCATTGCAATGAACGTTTGCTAATGTCGAGAACAGGACAACTTATATGGCATCACTGGTCATTTATGGCATGGGCTTAGACACAGGGTCAGCTTTTTCCATAACTAAGTCAAATACTTTGTTTTCTTCCGAAAGTACGCCCGATCTGGTCATGAATTTGTGGCATATGAAATTGTATTGTTGTTGTTATTATTGTAGGACTTATTGATGTCTAACTTTACCCCTATTATTCTGCTGTTTGCACCGCTGCGATTTTCCTGTACTATTCTCCGAGATGAAAAAATTCCAGTCAAAATTCTTTTCCTGGAATTTGCTGTAGGAACAGGAATAAGCCGCCGCAATATATTTCAAAGAGGGAGTCATTTTCGGTACTTGATCCATTAACCCTAACCTTGGAAGTGTTTACTAGACCTTGCTGTTTTTGAAGCGTGTAGAGTCATTACAAGTCTGTTCTCCGTCATCCGGCCTGTACAGATATTTTCAGTAACGTCCGCTGTGCGTTGGAGGAGATTCTGCATGCGCAGTCTCTCTAGCGAAATGCTCATTGAAAGTTTTCTCTGCGCATGCTCTGGTGGCCTAGGGCGGGGGAGGAGGTGGGGTTTAGACGCCTTTTCACCCTTACTTAAACTCAACACAAGTTGGAGGTGGACGATCGTTTTCACGCCCCGACCGTTTTATCCCCCCACGAAAGAACCCCCGGTACTGATGAGACAGGAGGTTGCGTGGCCCACAGCCGATCTGATCGCTTTGGAGACAAGAACTCTGGATTCTGCCGGACGTCGAACCAAGATCCTTCTGACGTGTAACCACCACTCTCTTCCAGCTCCTTGTAGGGAATATCTTGTCAGGTTTCCGTCTGTTTTGTCGCTTAAATTGCGCCCATTGCAAGAATTTTTGTTACATTTGTTAGGCATGTTAAGCTTTTCTTCAAACTCACCGGCCGAACAAATTCTTCCCGCAGCGACGCAACAGAACTCCGACAGTAAGTTAAACACAAACCGGACCCTATCCAGCCCCTCACAATGGGCCGTTGTATGTGAAAAATATTTAAGGTCAGGAGTCATACTACATTTAATTTGTGTATGTAAGGTATGTAGTGACGTATATAGTCCTGATAGGTGTAGATGCTAATCGGGCATTCTTCTAGAATCTAGGCTATTGGTTTGGGTCGTCCGTTGTAATGCCGAGACAAAGAATCAGCCAGTTGTCTTTTGTTGTGATGGAGAACGAATCTACTTTGTTATATTCACTACTTTAGTCCATATCTAAATACTTACTTGCTCCATGGAGCAGAGTCCTTGAGAAGTTAACCGATTCTCATCTAGTCAAGAAATTCTCCGCATTTTAAGGAAACCGAAAGTTCATTACCACCTTTACAAAAGCCCGTCACCTGTCTCGATCCTGATTCGGATCAATCCAGTCCATGCCTCTCCATTCCACTTCCTGAATATCCATTCTAATTTTATCCTCCCATCTACGCCGGGGTCTTCCAAGTGGCCTCTTTCTCTCAGGTTTCCCCACCCAAACCCTGCATACACTTCTCACCTCCCCGCATATCTGCTACATGCTGCGCCCATCTCATTCTTCTCGATTTGATCACCCGAAAAATGTTTAGTGCGGGGTACAAATCTCTAAGCTCCTCATTATGTAGTTTTCTCCACTCCCCTGTTACCTCCTCTGTCTTAGGCCCAGCTATTCTCCTCAGCACACTATTCTCAGACACCATCAATTCTTCTCTCAATGTAGGCGACCAAGTTCCACACCCATACAACACAGCAGGCAAAATTATAATTCTGTATATATTAACAACAAACTGGAAGATGAAAAATTCTGCATCGAATGATAGCAAACATTCTCTGACTTCGGTCTGCTTTTAATTTCTTCCTGAATAGAATTTTGGTTCGTTAGGTTTGTTCCCATGTATTTGAAATGCTCCACCCTTTCAAAGGAACTATTATCAGACTTTATATTACGATTTCGTCCTGCATTCTGGTCTCAAGACATGACCATGTACTTAGTGTTATCAGCACTTACTTCCCTACTAACGACTACTAAAGCTTCTTTGTTTGTCATTATAGAAAGCACGCTTGTTCTCAGTATAATAACATCAGCAGCATAAACTAGAAGCTGATATGTACCATTTAATTTCAAGCCGTCCTGGTTTACCTGAACCCTCCTAATGGCATAATCTAAACAAAATTGAAAAGCAATGGCGATAAAGCATCTCCTTTTTCAACCCATTCTTAATAGGAAAAATGCCAGGCAAAAGTTTGACTACCCGGACTGGGCTATAAGTTTCATTCATATTTTTGTTAGCCCTACCAGTTACATGGGAATACCATCTCAATTAGATTATTATACGAAACCTCCCTCCTAACTGAATCAGAGGATGTTTTGAAGTCTGTAAATAGCTGATATACTGTTTAATTACATTCCCATCTTCTCTCAAATATTTGAGAAATGCAGAATACATGATCATCAGTAGTTAACCTTTCAGGTGAGACATGCTCGTTGTGTTGTATAGAATTACAAATATATGGGTAAAATATAGTCAAACACAACTTGTTTAATGTATTTATTACCAAGATGTTCTTACATATCTTCTCTCATCGACATGTTTCGGCCCTTCCACGCGTCATCTTCAGGTTGAAAAAAAAGTGTTCAACCTGAAGATGGCCCATGGAAGGGCCGAAATATGTCGTTGAGAGAAGCAATGTAAGAACATCTTAGTAAAAAATACATTAAACAAGTTGTGTTTGACTATATTTTACCCATATATTTGTGAGTAGTTAACATGTTGCTTTGAAATCCACACTGTTGATCCCCAATAATTTCTTCTGCATATTGAATTAACCTTGGCAACAGGATGTTGGATAGAGTTGTGCATATTTGACAAAAGTGATAAGCCTGTATTATTATTAATATCTGTTTTTATCTCCCTTCTTATAAATAGACAATATAATCGACTTACTCCACTCCTCAGGCAATTCCTCCTTGTTCCAAATAGAATTAGTAAGTATATGGATCTCAGAGCGAATTTTTCTACCCATTTCTTTAATTAATTCTGCTGGAATTTGATCAACACCTGGTGGTTTGTGTCTTTTTAGCTCTTCATTAGCCATCTCAAACTCAAAGACACTGGGCTTAGGTAATAATGGCTCTGCTGTATGTATTTCTGTCTGCCTAATATCATTCATTCACGTATATTCAATAGCTGAAAGAAATGGTTCCTCTACCTAGCCAAAATACTGTGTGAGTCTGTAACCAAATCTCCCTTCTTATCCCGTACTATATTTCTTCTATGTTGGTAAACTTTGTTAAAGTCGTTGATGCCCCCTACAAGTCCCTGATAATATAATATTATATAGTGTACGTCAGCACAATCACTTTATTATATAAGGGAATACAAGGCTACATGTTTCGACTATAACCTAGTCATCTTCAGGCCTATATTAACATTTGTGTTACCAGGTGCTATGCACACTTTGGGATCCCGTCGTGTTTACATTCGTGGAATATATCTAATTAAAACTTTTGTCTAAAGGTGTGATGTGCAAATACAGGATTGGGGTACGTAAAATTGTCTCATAAAATGTGTTTTACAGATTTTTTCTAAAAGATTTTTTAAATTATATGAAATTCGTTCTTAACGGAGCTTTGCTGTTCATCAGTTTCGGATGTGGGTCTCGTTGTCATTGACAGCGAGACCCAGATCCACATGGAAAATGATCGAAATCCTGCTCGAATTCCTCATAAAAACTGCCTTTGGAATCTTCACTTTACTCCTCAGTTCTTTTAAGCCAATTCAAAACAATGGTATTAAACCAGTGACCTTTCAGAACCAAACGTGACATCCTACCACTAACAAACTCTACTGTCTTAACTGTTGATACTTTTCTGTGATGTGAAAAATACCCTGCTCCTAATTGATGATTTACGTTTCTTTAAAAAAAATATAATCATCTGCTCTTACAGTGCCCACTTTGTCCCACCTAACCTCATGTACACCCACAATGTCTAATTTATACCTTGCTAATTCCCTGACTGCTGCTGTAATTCGTCCTGACCTATACAGGCTCCTTACATTCCATGTACCAAACCTGATATTCCGTTATCATAGCTTAGGTTATACCAAAAGATCAGTCCAGTCCTGAGGCAATTGTTTCCTTTTCGTAACAAGGTCAATTTTTACGACGAGGTACTGTTAGAACCTCGCCCAAACCCCAACCTAGAGGACCACCATTTATCAGCTGTCCGCGACTGCTTATTTAATATATTCGTAGCTACCCTCCATATGGAAGCCTTTCCTCCATTTGCAACCTGAGGACGCGCCATGCCGTTGCGACAGGGGCCCACTTGTCATGGTATATGTAAATTCAGCGTCGTTGAAATGTCGTTTACACCTTCAGTTTGCTTGAAAGCCTTTGAAAATGAAGATCAAGGACCATAGGTACGTGCAGTATGCACGCTGGGGACCGGACAATGCAGTTATACGCTTACAAGAGGGTTCGATGAAACAGTACCAGTTTAATAGCCTTCCGGTAGTAATGAGCACATACTAAGTCATAAAAGTATGTTACTTAAGGACCAAAGGTATTTATGTAATGAAGACAGACACGCACAAGCAGCTACTAAACAGCATCTGATCATAACTTGTTTAACACCGATATTTCGAGTTCTGGCTGCAATATAATTCCAATAAGCCAGTTTTGTACTCTTAGCCTTTGAGGCACTAGGAATATGGAAAAGTACGAGCGACGAGGGGTGGGAAGTGTAAGGTAGGCGGCATTTATTCAGGTAACCTCATAAAACATTTTAAAACTCTAGCCAAGTTCTGCTTCTTCTTCCTTGAAAGGCGGGCTTGAGAACAGGTATCATAAATACAGTTTTTTTTGGGGGGGGGGAAAGAACTTGAGAACATTGGAAAATGAGTGAGGTAAAGTGGTGGCAAGCGGACTGTTTTGAGCTAACAGCAGAAGATTATCAAAGTTTCTTTAATCACCAACTGATGCACTAGTGAGTTGTCTTAAAAAACAATATTAAAATTTACATTAAAACAGCTCCGACATGTTTCGGTGCAGTCACACCATCATCAGCGAGCGCATTATCCGTGCTTACTAAAGTTACAGTTGTTAAAATAGTCCATTAAAATACATCGGTGTGTGGTTAATACGGTGGTGATGTGGCTGCAGCCTGTAACTTTAGCAAGCACGAAAAATGCGCTTCCTGATGTTGGTGTGACTGCACCGAAACATGTCGGAGCTGTTTTAATGTAAATTTTAATAATGTATTTAAGACAATTTACTAATGCATCAGTTGGTGAATAAAGAAACTTTGATAATAGCAAGATGCACGGTATGAATTAAAAAAAAAACAGAAGATTAGATCTGCAAGTATTTTTCTTTACAGTGCTTCCTTCCCGGTATTCGAGAACATTGCTTTGTTTGAAGGTTCACACTTGCGCCCGCTCGTCCTTGTAATACGAGTGGTATTCAAATTAGAAGTATCGAGCGTTGGTAGAACGTTCTTGCTGATAGAACAGATAACCGAAGCTCTTGAAGAAAATCCTTGTCCAATGCCACTTTTTTACAACACAACGCAGAAGAACTGGCCCAGTTTCTGTTACGGGCCAGTCCTCGGTGGCGAAACCCCGGAGACTTACACCTGAACCATGACACTACCTTGTAACAGGGGAGATAATATAAATCATATCTTAACACTAAGTTCCTACTTCACAGAAAACAAACAGCGTTTCCTTTACAGAGACCAATACGTAAATAATACTGAAGATTTTTTTTTTGTAGTGTTACTCAGAGCACTGAAATAAACTGTCGTCACGACGCTGAGACATTTAATGTTAAAGCATGACTTACAGAGTTGCTACTGTATTTGAACAGTTTAATGCACATGACCAAATCTATTGGCTAGGTTGAGAACAGAACCAAGTTTCATCTCTAAATTTTCAGGTTTCCACAGCATGTGTCATTCCCCCTCCTCCCAGAAAAGACGACCATCATCTGAGAAAGTTGCTTCTTTCAGTACGGCATGCGCTGTGAATTATTAAATGGCACAGAAGTAAATATGATGAATTCCAAGTGATACGGATTCACTGTTCGGCCGATTAGCACCAAGGAAAGAAATCCTACTGCAATATACCGACAGGCGTTTCTGGATTGTAACGTTCTGACCTGAAGATATTATGCAAGGTGGAGGCAAGAAGCAGTGGTCAGTGTCACAGTTTGGTACGGACAGACAGAACAGCTGTGGGGAACAAAGTAAAAAAAAATACCATTACAGGCCCGAAGTGCCCAGAGGGTACCAGGAAGTAAGGTTCCCAGATTACGTGACGATGGCCCAGGATGGTGGTAATGTTGTCAGCTTTACGCACCGGTAGCTCTTTACCCCCCGGAAATAATCTTGGTAATAATTTCTGTTAGAGGCTGAGTCGACCCCAGGGTCATAGTGCGATCGGAAGGATTATGTCAATGAAAAATTCTAATGAAACCATCTGGAATCGAACCAGCGACCTTCCGATTTGTAGCACAGCCACTGAGCCACCGCGGTCCCCGGGGAACAAAGTAGTGTGTCAAATAATGATGACCACTTTTACTCCTTATTTACCTGTATCGCTCTGATGTGGTGAGGAAAATAGGGGACTGTGAAGTAGGTTATCGAAAATAATAAATCGATATCTCTGATGTGTATGCAGTGAAAGGAATCGTTTGTGTTTTTCTTTAAATACTAGTTGACGTGCCGACTCACATTTTCCTACTTTGCTTCTTGATAAGAAACGGAAACGCGGCAAGATAACTTTTTGCAATTCCTGCTAAGTCACACATGTGGATCGAAAGAAGGTTGTTCAGCTATTCGCCCAAGGTCGCCGCTTTTCTTTGCACATTTCACGTAAATTCTCAGTCAGTAAACAAGTGAGCTACTGCAATTTTACGACATTTTTGCCAGGCGCAGAATGCGGATGGCAGCGGCCCTGCCCTGGTGTAAATTAGATTCTGCTCTACCGGCATTACGTTCGATGAACTGAGGAAAGCCACGATGTATGTCAGCGTAACAGGGCCCCGAGTTGGGAATTAACCCTTTGGCCCTGGAGCTGGACATTTACAGTTTAGAACACCATTTATGTAAAATGTGAATATTTTATGAACCAACAAGTGTAACAATTGGAAATACACGACAGTTTGTGGAGGAATAAACGTAGATGGTGAGAGAAAGTCTAAAAAAATAATTAAATATCTATGTTGACTAAATATACAAAAAGCGTACCCTGGAGAGCAGCGGTACGTCTGTCCTATATATAGGATGCATGGTGCCTAAAGGTTAAACCTCTTGTTCACGAATTCGAAATAGGAGTGTCATCCACTGAACACGAACTTTGTTTTCAACACTTTTAGAAAGTTGTTGATAAATGGGAAATCGTACGTAATCCCAATAACTATTTTGTTGCAGCCTTCTGACACAAAATGAAGTGCAAGTAAATACACAATTCGCATGTAATTATCAGCATTAATTATATACAGAAATAATGAAAACGCCATTTCGTTTTTTTTCGTTCCTGTTTTATTAACATTTTTTTGTCACTCGTCCGACGCTCGAACGCAGCACGGTGACTTGTGTGTTACACGTCAAAGAGGAAGTTATGTGGGACAGTAGTTCCGTCTAGCTCCGCCAGAGTTGCTGGCGTGCCAGTGCCTGGAAGTCAGGTCGATCCAGTGCACAGATCATAAAGTGCCCACTGGATGCATTCAGTCGAGAGTCGACCGTGAGGGCGCCATGTGGTTTGCGTTATGTTGGTACTAGACATGTTGGTTTACGTTGACTAGTCAAACAGTGAGTGTTGACAGTGTTGCTTGCGTGTGTGTGTGTGAGTGCGTGTTGGTTGTATTGTGTACAGAAGTGTATTCTGCTCTGATTTTAGCATTTTGACATAAACTCTTGGATTTAGCAGTTTATGTATCCCAGTCTATGCTGAAAGGTGAGTACTGGAACTATGTACAGGAATTATTTCAACTTGGCTCGTGTGATTGCCGTTATGTGACAGTTCTGCTATATACGTCAGGCATGTTTGAAGTTACAAATGTGAGATAATGCAGGCTGCATGGTAAGTTTTGGGGCCCAGAATGTAGTCTGGTGTTTTCATTTTTCAGACCAATAAAGTGGCACCGGTTAAATACTGCGTTGTGTTGTGGCGCCATTTCCGAAAATGAATGGCGCCAAATAGGATGAATGCGTATGGCAATTCGGAAAGGATGTGGAAGGTAGCAGTTGTCGCCTGTTTTAAAGTATGTGTATGTAGCAGTATACTCACGCATACCGACTTCTTTTCATTTGTGTTTTGGTGTATTCTGTGTACAGAGCTTAGTAACATTACAGTACCTTCTAGTCATATCGGTTTGAAACTGCTGTGCTTGGACAGATTGTCCTTCATGGGACATCCGGAACATTATTTTTACGTTTCGACAGTTTAACTTATCAATTATAATAAAGATGTTATAAAATGACTGTAAAGAAGACTCCTACGCGTGGAATGGGATGAGGAAAGGTAAATGTATAGAAGCATAGACGTAATTTGGCTAATAGCGTTTGGAGGGAGACAAAGCCGACCATGGATATTACGAACTTACGAAGTAGTCAAGTTAGAAATAGGGAAAAATTGGTTGGAACCGGTCCTTGATGTACACACACACACCTATCATCTGCTGTCACCCCAATTTTCGTATTTTTCCCTCTTGAACTCAGTAGCCAAAAAATTATTCTTAGGTAAAAAAATATTGGGGGCTTTAGCCCCCCCCCCCCAAGTTACGCCTGTGTACAGAAGTCGGCTAATGTTGACTTAGTTCGTCGGTTGTTCAGAACTTCACTCGTCAGTTTCCAGAACATTTAAGTACAGATTACTGCAAGACATATGTATGTGTGTGTGTGTGTAACACATCACAAAAGGCTTGGTTTTGTTTTAATACCAGCCATCCCGTTGTGTGTAATAATACAGCGATATTTTTTACCGTCTAAAAACAACACGTATAATCAACAACTTTTACCTTTTGTCAAGTTGTTGATTATACATGTTGTGTTTTTAGACGTTAATGAATATCAAAGGCTTGATTATTTTTCTGCTTGTCAATATCGTTCACCCGGAGTAGACGATCGTGTTTGTTTGCCGCTGAATAACCCTTTGCGTTCCTCAGTTGTTCAACGCAGTGCCCTTGGGCAATTTTGGGACCACCTGCATTAATTGTGAGATATCTCCTAGGGAGTAAAGGCGGCCGCTGCGTAGGGCTGATAATCTTATCACCTTAATCTGCCGACTGGGAACTTCAACCTACTGGATCTCTGAGGGCCGGACCAGACCTGTAATGGGATAGCCCTACTTTTACCTTTTTTTACTTACATTGATTGATATAGGGGCTCCTTACCCAGTCAGACTAAATTACAGTTCCAAGTATGTTCCACATTAGTACCACTGAACACGGCGTTTACCAATTTGAAACAGTATTGCTTATCGACACGGTTTCGGTTAGCATATAAGCGTCTTCAGAATCACACAGTCATGAAAAGGGTGTTCAGTTTTGTATATATACACTGTATCTTGGTAGCTGTGTTACGATGGGTCGTGTGAAATATGCTTGCTAGAGAAACAGCAGTGCGCGCCGTAACGTATAGATTTGCTGTTGCCTGTATCCTGTCTCGCTGTCTCACCTGCACGTGGCCGAAGTGTAACATGCGACGTGCGCCTGGGGAAGTTACCGTTAAGTCCCCAGTGTGACGTGACGACTAGAGCGGAGGGATGGAGACGACGTTGGATACGATGGTCACGAAACTGGCAGGGAATGGCATCCACAGCCAACAAAAAGTGATGTCCTGTTTGTGACAATCTACTTGATAGCAGCTTTTGCACTGGTCTTTTATGATTGCCCCATTAGCAGTGTACCTTACAGTTCTCGGGGGGGGGGGGGGGGGGGGGGGTGTTTAATCTTTTAATATGTTGGGTGGTTTTTTGGGCGAAGGGTTTGTTGTGGTTTTTTT
>Ga0131853_10014210_pt1 | contig 14591 bp, 10 predicted proteins | sample TergutLab28metaG_FD_92764 | JGI IMG/M metagenome (GOLD analysis project Ga0131853, IMG submission 92764) | Labiotermes labralis P1 segment gut microbial communities from Petit-Saut dam, French Guiana - Lab288 P1 (version 2) (version 2) | ecosystem: Host-associated > Arthropoda: Insects >... | reverse complement strand
TGTTGTCATATCTTCGTCCCGCGCCGCTGTTTTGGCCAGTCGATCAGCCAGTTCGTTTCCAAGAATCCCTGCATGGGACTTGACCCATACAAACGTAACTGCCCAGTTGGATCTCTCCAATTTGGATAGCCTCTACCTTATCTGTGTGTGTGTGTGTGTGTGTGTTTGTATGTATGTGTGTGTATTTATTTATGTATGTATGTATGTGTGTATGTATATATGTATGTAATGTGGGTGATGTGTGTGTGTATATATGTATGTACGTATATATATATATATGCATATATGTATAAGTATGTATTATGCATGTATGTATGTGAGTATATATGCGTTTGTATGTATGTATATGTATGTACGTCGCTCGTGTGTGTGTGTATTCATGTACGTTTCTACATGTGTATACCTGTAAGTATGCCCACTCTGTGCATACGAGTTCCATTCATGACACTGATCACATCAGATTCTGATGAATGACACACATTACCAAAAACTGAGTTCTATGCGTACAACGCGGGTAATCGGCCGAGCAAATTGGTTCGTAAATTTGGCGGAAGGGAGGCTTGGGGACCTGTATCAAAGGGCAGTGTCGGAATTCCACGCTCAGTACCGACGAGTGTTATGAAGACCCACAGGACAACCGAGACATTCCTCACAACGCTACACTCAGTTATGACTTTTACCGTCTGAACTAATATGTTCAGTAATTTATCGGGACAGAAAGGGGAAGGGGAAGAAGGGAGAAAAAGTCTTACTCTGAATTGACTGCTTGTAACTTCATCTCTCTGTCTGATATCCTTCGGTGGAGAGGAATGTGAAGAAAGAGGACAAGTAGGTCATGGAAGGAAGAGGAGACGCTGTGGTTGGTGGGAGATAAACTTGGCATGGATTGATTGATGAAACGTTCACCAGAGGTCTCCCAGTGTGTCTTCATCACCATAAAGGCAGTTTGAACCATTAAGTCTCCTATCATGCTTTTTTATTCTATTCGTAGATTTTTTGGTCGCTTGATGTGACACGATAAAAAGATACCTGATATGTTCTGGCAGTCACGTTGGCATCCTACCAATCACTTGTTTGTCCCTGAGTGCTGCCTCAGGGACAAACATGTCAACGATATATACCTGGGTATAAAACGTCCAATTTTTTCAACAAATGGAAATTGCATCGCGCATTAGAATGTGGCCCGTGACGTAAGCTTGGAGTTTTAGAGGAATTATGGCCGAATAGCCCCATATTTACATCATGAAACAGAGTACTAACATCGAGCGACGTGTGGCAAATCTCTTCGTTCCAGATGTTCGAAATATACGTCATATCAAAAATCGTTTTATTGTAAATATTTAAATCACTATTAAATATCGCATTCATTAGTATGCGACAGCTCTTACGAATTTCATAAACTTGGAGTCACATATTTTTATTTCAAAAATACTCTTGGATGTGTAACTTCAGATTCAGACAGAACTACGGATATTATTGCTAAATAACCCATACTGTAGTTATGTAATCGAATAAGTAGCTAACCTCTGGATTAGAGTCGTTCTTGTGAAGTGAGTAGGCTCGCATCTCGTCGAAGAAATCTACCGACGTACATGGAACACACGTTACTTTCCTATCTTCAAAACTCAGAAGAATCTAATCTGTACTTCGCATCCTATTTTAGTAAGGTTCATCTTGCTATTACATTCCTATCTAGACCTTTCAAGTGGCAGATCCCTTTACGTCGTTTTAACCAACTCCTGTATCCACTTTCCAAGAGTTCCGAATTGTTCATCTCCCCCCGCGCCTAATTTTATCAAATTAACTGAATTATTTAAGGGTAAATAAGTTACTAAGTATTAATTAATTTATTACGTATATAACCTATACAAGCCAATAAAATATTGTTCAAGGAAGCTCTCATACCTAACAGCCAACCGAATGTGCAACAGCGAAATTACGTTTGTATCTATCTCGCAATTGGCTCGGAAGTTTCGCCTTCACTTGCATGATTGGCCCGCTCACTATTAAGCAGGAAATGTGTTTTTTTTGTAATTTTACTTCAATAAATGCAATTTTTAAGACCTCGACTGGTAAGATTATAAAGGAATAAGGTATAGGAAAGTATATGGAAGGAATAGGCCGTGGCTTAATTTGAGGTTCTACTCAAATTAGACTGGAGAAACTGGATAAAGCTGCGATAAACCTCAGTCAGATAGCCTGTCGGGGCACGTGTCAATAATTCAGCGTCTGTCACTATCTAGAAGGTCTTCTGTCTGGCCTCGATGTTCTGTATAGATAAATATTGGCAGTTTTGCAGTTTAGTTACTAAACCGACGTTAAAGATGACAACCCGAAATTTCGACGTATTATCTCAATCCGCTGAACGAATCCGTAAAGAATGTTTTCCTTTTCCGAGGCAGTCGGTACTTACGTATAGAAGGTAATCTACAACCAAGCACTGCTTCGGGTAATTTCTTGTTTTCTGCATTTATGTATCAGTAATAATGAAAGAACTTGAGATGCTTATTCGTCCTCATAATTTTTGTACTTAACAGTCAGTGGCTTGAAATGTGAAGTGTTTACAACACTTTAACCATCTCTGATCACTTCGTATTTCGCATATCTTCGAATAACTGTGTTCACGAATGATGAACAGGGAAAATCTTGGGAGAAAATTGTTCTACACCAGTATAATGAAATATCATGTTATTTCCGTCAGTCCATGTGCCAGTCTCGTGGGCTGTCCTTCTATCCATTTATTTACCGCGCAGTCCACTTATTCCATCCATCCCCTCGTCTCGTAGACTGACAATCTATGCATTCATTTAACGTTTTTCCATTGCTTTCTCCTATCCATCCGCCCCTCAAGCCATCCATCCCCCTTATCGACCTCTCATTTACCTATTCGTACAAAGGTCCTTCCTTTAATTTATCCATCATTCTTATCGACTACTGATCTCTTCATTTATTTGGAGATTTATCCATCCACCCGTCCACTCACACAAACAAACACACACACACACACATTCACTCACCCATCCTTTGATGTCTTCACCATTCTCATCGAAAGCCCAGTTCAACCATCCGTCCATCTTGCCATCCACGCATGACAAAGTAATCCATTCTTTCACACAGGCAAACATGTTTTCTCTACGTCAGTCGTGTCATTGTGCGTCCCAGTTACTTGATGCGTCAGCGTCTTCGCCCCATAAGAAAACGCCGTGAGGTGACGGCTTTTTTTTATTGTCAAGCTGAGATATGACGTGTGTGTTTTGATAGAGAGTTCTTTAAGTGACTGCACGAGAAACCCAGATCTCACATTATCAAGCTGTCTTTTTCAGGTTTTCTTACTGAAAATTTTTCGAAATTTACCTTCATTATTTATGCTCCCAGCCAGTTGTCGCTATGTGTAGTGCATTTTTTACATATTCCAGAAATTATCATTAATTTTCGTCAGAATATAAGGCGAGTCCTTTAAGTATTCTGCTAAACAGAGGGCGGATTAGAAACTAACTGCACGCGCCTGCTTGTGTGTATATCTATCAGCCTGTCAATTACCATCAATCTCCCTGTAATATGATTAGTTATATTGGATGCGCAGTACCTTGTATGCATATCCGTCTCTCTGTTACCTACTCAGTTTGTTGCATGCACAGTTCCTTGTGTGCATATCTGTCTCTCTGTTAGCTACTCAGTTTGTTGCATGCGCAGTTCCTTGTATGCATACCCGTCTCTCTGTTACCTACTCAGTTTGTTGCATGCGCAGTTCCTTGTATGCATATCCGTCTCTCTGTTACCTACTCAGTTTGTTGCATGCGCAGTTCCTTGTATGCATATCCGTCTCTCTGTTACCTACTCAGTTTGTTGCATGCACAGTTCCTTGTATGCATATCCGTCTCTCTGTTACCTACTCAGTTTGTTGCATGCGCAGTTCCTTGTATGCCTATCCGTCTCTCTGTTAGCTACTCAGTTTGTTGCATGCGCAGTTCCTTGTATGCATATCCGTCTCTCTGTTACCTACTCAGTTTGTTGCATGCGCATTTCCTTGTATGCATATCCGTCTGTCTGTTACCTACTCAATTTGTTGCATGCGCAGCTCCTTGTGTGTATATCCGTCTCTGTTACCTTCTCAATTTGTTGTATGCGCAGCTCCTTATATGTATATCTCTCCGTGCATCTGTTACCTACTCATTTGGAACCACTGCTAGTTCTGTCCAGTAGAAGGAAGAGAGAAGGGTAGACGACTTGCGTATTTTACTAGATGGTGGCAACGTAGTGGGTTGTAACAAGAAAGAGAAGGCTGAATAACTGAAATTTATTATGAAGTTTCCCATTATACGTATTTATACAGTATTTTGTTTCTTCCTGTCCTTGCTTCAAGTATTCTTCTAATTACCCCTTTCTCAGACTCCCGGACGTTATTTTCTCCCGTGTAATAAGGAACGATGTTTTAGGCCTACACAGAATAACATTTAAAACTGTATTACGTCTTACACGACACGAACTGTTACACAAGAGATTTCCACGTCCGATGGGCTGTAGGCCTCTAACATTTGGTAATATGCCAGTTTATTTTAGTGCCAACACTCTAGCTGGAGGACGATTCCTTACAGTCGCTTCATATTCAGACAGAAGACCGGCAGAACTGGAGAGCACCGTGTTTTTGGGCTGTATATATGAATATGTTGCTGTTTAACCAAGAAACATGAGACGGTTGAGACGTGCATCACTTACGGGAGAGATAAGAAGTACACCAGAATTTAAATTTGAAAATCTCAGGAGAAGAAACTGCCTTGCAGACGGAAACCTTAATAGGCGTGTAAACTTACCTTGCAATATACCATACAGTTATTTTTTACTTGGCGACTGAGTAAGAGATCCCGTTACAGAACAAACTTTTAACGAAGGGCCTGAAGAAAATTATACACAATGTCATAACAACTTGACATTTTAAGCTTTTTCAAGATAGAATACTGAACTTAGTTTATAGATTATACCTTGTTAACCGCTGTACGTACTATGGAAACAACGTCAGTTATACAAAAAATGTTAGTAGATACTGGGCAGAGGAGAAGGACTCTGTTTCGACGAGAACACACGTGTCACTGAAATTGTGCTTCACTGACTTGACAGGTGGGAGACGTTTTTTCAGTACACATTATATCATACTGTACATAAAAAGACTGGCTGGCTGTACCTAATTGTATATAGGCCTACATGCTGACGTGGTTACGTGCATTATTTCCGCATTTATGTTTGTCTCGTAAGTATATTGATTCTCATACAGTTCCGATACAAAGGGATGTTCTTTTCTTTATTTTATCTTGCCAACTTGTTACAGAAATGAGATATGAAGACAGCAATTAGAAAACTATATAATTCAGGTTCTAACAAAGGTTTATGAATAGTTCACAGTTTCAAGTTATTCGGTAAGTGTTTACCAGAAAGAGAACGAATTAACAATGAAAAGTCGAATCGTAATGACATATGCATTTAAGTAATACCTTGTAGGTACGATTTGCGATAATCTACTATTTTATAAAATTTTAAAATTTCGATTTGAACTTCCAGTATAATGAAATTTATATTCTACTGATGGCACAAAAATTTAACTTTGCCGCACTTCGTAAACGAATTATAGTACTTTCAAAGTTTGACCAGAAAGTACCTTCGCATTCTGCTTCCGTTTTATGCCTTTCGTTAAAATGACACATAAAAATAGTGTAAGACGACAAAGCATTGCCTTGCTAACTCAGTTATTACAAGGTGTCTCAGTCAAAAACACCTATTTTTATTATAAAGACTATGTCTGTTTAGACGGTAGCGCGGTACATGTTTCAGCCTAGAAGATAATTAGGAGTATGTGGTGCATAATGACAAACACGGCTGGGTTAAATTTTGGGAGATATTTTGTAAAAAAGACATCTATTTTAAAATAACCATTGCCGTATATATTTTGCACCACCTTTGCCTGCTGATGACCCTCTAGGTCAGAACACATAGCAATCTGTTTTCAAACATTGTTTTTAAAATAAACATATTTGTGTTTGCCCAAGTAGTGTTGTAACAACTGAAAAATGAGCCATTTGGAACTGTGTTATATTTATGGCAGATCAAGAACCGATAACTTTAAGTACTACTGAGTGTTCAAGGTCCTTCGAGGAGTATCCCAGGGAACTTCGTAGACAAAATGACACTGTGGCAGATGTGCCCATCAAAAGATTCCGTTTTCAATTGCGGCCTCACCTCTGTCCTTCAAAAGACCCAAATCATTGTAGATAACTCAGATGAAGGTCTTGAGTGATTTTTTTTTTATAAAGGACGACTTAAAATTGGCATAGATTCTGTATCGTCGAATCATTAATTATTATAATGTATCACTTATGAAATACGTGGAAAGAAGCAACATTGTTACTTCCACACAATTCGTTTGGGCAAAATTCACCTAAAACTTATTTTTTATTTTCGTTGTTACACCGTGCATGTTGTCGAGTTACTCAATTATTACACCAACTACTGCACATATATAAAATTTATAAAATTTAAACATTAAAACATTAAAACGCTCCGACATGTTTCGGTCCTAGGACCATCATCAGGGAGCCATATCGTCCTTGCTAAAGCCACACTATAAAAGTCACATTAATTTCTTTGCTTCGTTGCGTTGCAACTTAGCACAGAATGCACATCCGTAGCAGGGCACTCTTCACAACATAACATTACACAACATGGCATGCTGCCACAATACCCAACTGGTACAGCGAAATTAATGTGACTTTTATAGTGTGACATTAGCAAGGACGATATGGCTCCCTGATGATGGTCCTAGAACTGAAACATGTCGGAGCGTTTTAATGTTTTAATATATAAATTTTATAAATTTTATATATGTGCAGTAGTTGGTATAATAATTGAGTAACTCACCTAAAACTTGTTTCGGCTGATGCGATCTTTAAAAATGGAGCTTTCTAGCTAACTCTGGGGGTGTCATATTGAAAGGCAGCCTTATGCACTCATTCCAATTAGCCCACACATTTCATTAACCCACGGTTATTTCATACTTTCTTATTCAAAGGTTTTACACATTTTGATTGGCACGGACCAAATAGAACACCTTCATAAACTTGAGCGTGTCAGTATTAGGCATATCTATAGCGTGCAGAGGTTTTCTAATGTAGTAGTGGCGACGTAGACGATAACGGTTGTGGATAGTTCATTTTGAGGTGCCGTGTGTGGATATCTGTCATATAGACATCAATCTGGAGCTGTCGGTATCTTGTGTTGCAGTAAAATATGGAGAAAGAGCGACAGTGACAAGATATCAGGAAATGGACACGCAAAGAAAATATGTGCTTCATTGCACAAGTAAGGGAATGGTCCTGGTTACGTTTTAGCAACTTAAGATACGCAAGCACAACGGAGGAACTTTGACACTATCGCTGTCTTCTCTTTGTCTGCAGAGAAAGAATTTAATGTTGTAATAAAGTAACGCCTGTGTTAAAGGCTTTGACAACATTCCGGTAGAGACAGCAGGCTATTTGTCTTTGTTGATTATGCAGTTTCTGAGATGTATGTAGCACAACAACAATGATATTTCTCTAACGATGGTTTAAATATTTCTGAAACGTGCTGGAAATTCTGTTAAAATTAAATTGGGTTTATTTCTTTATACAATTGTCGTGTGACAAATTCTTCATTACCAAAAATATGGAGTTAGTGACTGATACGTGTAAGATTCATGCAGAGAAGTAAGCACTTTTTCTTTTACCACCTTCGTCGTGTTTGCATATCTTATCAAAACTGGCAAGTATCAATGGAACTTATTAAACCTTAAGAGCATCAAATGTAATGGAAATTCGCTTAGCAGTTTAGGAGTTATTACAACCACTGGAAAGAAGAAAATGCTATATTGCAAGATTTAGTTGTAAATACGCCAAAAATGGAAGCTAGTTTTGTCTTAAAGCTTACCAGTTCCAAGAACTGTGTCGACACACAGGATTTATGATTTTTCTGACTCCTTACCTGAAATAAGTTATATTAATGTTAACCCAGCTGAAACAATATAATATAACAATCAAATTCTCCTTAAAAGGAAGCAGGGGATATAAAAGAAAGGAGGGAAGCGCAAAAAAAAGGGAAAAAGGGAAAAACGCATGAAAGAGATAAAAAGGTAAGCAATAAATGTAGTGTACAGAAGAAAGAAAAACAAGGAAATGAATTAGGCGGAAAGAATATCAGCTCTATATATACCCCTTCTTGATGTAAATAACCATATTATTATTATTATATTATAACTTCTGCTGTGAAAGAACTTTCAATGACGTTCAAAAACTCATATTAGAGGATATAATGAAACAGGTTGCACGGCTTTGAATATGAGGGATCCAGTAGTAGAGATTGAGACGTGATGAGCAGTCGCTGGAGGCAGGAGGACTGCTGTATTTCCCGGCTTCTTTATGGCCTGAAACATGTCAGTGACGTTCAGCGATGAAAGTTGCCTAGATTTGGTCAGTTAATCTTGTTGCACCATTCCCACTACATTATACTCTTTCATTTTTATATGTATTTTACTTAATTTGTAATTTACCCCTTGCACAGTATAACTACCGTCCTAAATTTTTCTCACATCCGTCGACGAAGTTTGCACTTGGGTTAAAACATTGAACGTGTACTCTTATACGTCAGAGGAGGGACGAAGGAACGTAGAAATGATATTGTACGTAAGAAGAATGACAACACGTATTTTTCCACGTCATATATGTATATGTGTGTGTATATATATATATATATATATATACATACACACACACACACACACACAATATTAATACAACTTCAAATTTTTCTCATTCCTTCCTATGTATTTAAATTTCATTGAAATTTCATAGAGCAGCCTGTACAGTCGTATCGTATTTCTTACACCTCTATTTCAAGGGAATGTATGTGTCACACTGACACAGAGTATAGCTATATTTAAATAGATGCAAACAAAGATGTTTATCCTTCCACAGCCTGATGGTATTAACGTTAGACTACATTCTGTGGGGCAGGGTGCTTGATTGAGTTATGTACAAAGAGACGCTCGACTCCTACTGCAGCTTTTAGCACCCTTAATTGTCGAGTGAAATGTTTGTTATAATACGTGCGAAGTCGAAATAATTCCACGTGAAACTTACTAGTGATATTCATCTCCTTGTCATAAATTCGAACGCAAATCCAACTCTCTCTCCCTCACTTATAGCGTGATATCTTACGAAACCTAAACAGAATAACAATGGAATCCTGTCTATATGGGTATTAACCGTGATTTCTCGTTTGAAGGTAATAACACAGGTTGAGGGTGTAGGAGTTATTCTGCGCGGAGAGAATATTCGGATCTGAGGGAGTTGAAATAAAGGACAGTTCGACAGAGCCACATAGGGACGACCCTCACAATTCGCGTAAGGGAAGAAAGGGCGATAAGAATAAACCATGAAGTTCTTTTTTGTTCACTATTATTACGCTGATTAAATGGAGGAGGATGAGTTGAAAGGAAAACAAAAATTATGGAGAAAATGAGAAATAGGCACATATAAAGAGATTTGTTTTGGAAAGGAACAAAGAGGTAATTTCTTAGACCCAGACTGAGATGTGCGGGTAGAGGATATGTATCGCAGGGTGAGATTATTTGAACGCGGAGCCAAAATTCAACTTCCTTGCAATAAGGTCCACACTTAAGATTTGGTAAGTACCGTGACGAGATTTCGGGTCTTATTAAAGCAGAAAATTAGGCTATTTTGTCACCTGAATAACTGTAGTGTTAACAAGGAAGATTCTATTATTTGCACACATTTGATTATATATAGAGTAAGTACGTAACGTTTCAGTACTACTTTTGAGTCTGTAATTAACATGGCTACCAGTAGGAACAAGAGAGCTGACATCAGTGCCACCGTTCGTTACACTTCGTTAGTCATTGTCAAAAGTTCCTCTCACATTTTATTACGTCAAGCGAGAGTGGCGACCCTTAAAACCCCTGCTACTGTCAATTAAAATGTAATGCTATACTCGTGTATCCTACTGAAATCAGAACATGAATTAAATCTTACAATAAAACTTATAGATTTATTATATTGTACAAATCTATTTCAAAATTTGACACTCTCGGAATGTGTGTCCAGTGACGTACAGGAAGCCGTAAAATCTGAAGTTTAGAAGAAGTATTGCAACCTGTGTGTGCGAAATTTTAAACTGGTGTAAATACAGGCAGAACACTCCAAACTGACATTAGTGTCAACAATTTTACAGCATAAGGATTTATGTGATTTTTGTTTGTTTGTTTGTTTTTGGCGCGACAGCCCCTTGTGGGTCATGGTCTCCTCATCACACACAACGACGCACTACAGACGGTAGGACTCCTCTAGACGGGTGATCAGCCCGTCACAGAGACCTCTACCTGACAACACACAACACTCACAAGAGACAAACATCGATTCCCCCGGTGGGATTCGAACCCACAGTCCCAGCAGGCGAGCGGCCGCAGACATACTCTTAGACCGCGCGGCCACTGGGACCGGCATTTATGTGATGTATTATGATAAAAACTTTAAATTTTGAAGATTTTGTATGAAAATCGGCAGGGATTTTAGATAGATTTTTAGGAGAGTGGGTTATAAGTTTATTGGAGGACGCGTATATAAACGAGTGATAAGAACACTGTAAGATTAATTTCCGTGGCACAGTACATTTATGTGTAAGCTGTATACGATTTAAAAATCTCACTAAAACCTCAGCTATAATATCTGGACGGAAATTCGTACGTTGGAAAATTATGAACAAGGTGGAGTGACTAGATTTTTCGGTTCCCCCCCCCCATCCTGGAATTGGAGTTTCTAATTTTGCATGCTTCTTAATTTGTGTTTCCAGTTCCTCGGGAACGCAGTCTTATTACTTTCAGACCTTAAAAGCACAGTTGTGCAGAACGCTGCATTATTTATTTTTCTTCTAATTATTAAAAAAAACTTCAAACCAGGAAGGCAATGTACGTAACATTGAGGCGCGTTCGTACAACCACTGTTTCAGTGGAAAGCAATAAGTATTGCATATTCTGAGTGTGTAACTGTAACCAACATTCAAAGCGCATGCGCCGTATTACATTTTCGTCTGTGGCCTCTTTGGTTCTACCATATTTTTCCACATTGCCTTACAAACGGTACGATTTTTGGAAAATGTTACTGAAAATGAAATGCATGTTTTGATTTTTTCTACAACTTTTACCTGAAACATTTCCCATTCTAAGAAGAAATAAGCGGAATGTAATCATGAATGTATTGGTCTTCATGTAAAGTACCTGTTATTCTTGTGAGATTTTAATGAAAATTGAATTTCTCGACAGATTTTCGAAAAATGCTTCAATATATAAGTTTTAACAAATTTCCGTCTTTGTGAGCCGATTTGTTCCTTGCAGACGGATAGAGGGACAGACAAACATGACGAAGTTAATAGTCGCTTTTCGCAATTTTGCGAAGGAGCCTAGAAACTGTTAGAAAGGTATGATTTACGTTCATTTCTTTTAACTTCAATATTTTTTCAACTACAGAGGCTAGTAATGACGTTAAAAGATGACAATTAATGCTGAGATGTTGAGGCGGCTATGGCTTTTTACAGCTACTGTTCTGACATTATTGTGGAAACAGAGGTAAAACACGAAACTTGTAAATTATCATCGCAAAAGAACTGGTTATATATGTAAGAGAGTTACCGCTTCACAAGCCTGTATGATATCCGTTTATTGGTTTGGAAACCGTCGCTCTGTCTGGCTGAAGTGACTGCCGTGGCTGACATTTTCGTGTCACAAGGTGCAATGTGCGTGTCAAATATTCTCTAAAGTTTCTGGCTAATGGATCGTGAGTTAGGAGGATCGATGCCCTACTGTTTATCTTTCCCCGGCGAGGGAAGGTGGTTCCAGCAGAGTGCATTGTGGGAAACGTCTCCAGCCGTGTAAGCAAGCGCAAAGTAAATTGGCTGACCCAAGATCCTCTCGTACACATGAGAATGGACTCTCTTGACACACATAAGCTATCACCTCGCCAAGTCCGGCTATTTGCAAAATGGACTGTCGTCTATTAACCGCCTTCACATTGTGTATGTGTGTGTATGTTAGGACGCAAGAAAACGTGAGGATATTCCGCACATACTCAGGGTTTTCGACTGCTACCACACATTTTTCTTGGAGAATGAACTTTCTCTAAAGCACTTTTTCCTTTTGGCATGTTCGCATTTCTCTAGAGCATTGGTGAACAATTTTTTATTGCAGGTTCACTAACTCTATGGGGGCAGAGCTCTTTTTCAGAAGCCAGTATTCGCTCAGCTTATGAACAGGTTCCCCGACTCAATACAACCGAAGCATTTGTTTAATTATTTATTTACGACAACCCACCTCTGGATCTTACACAAAGCCAAACGAATGTAATTCATATACAATATATTTCTTTCTGAAGAATTTTAATATTTTTCTCTTTTCCATATCTAAATCTGCCAAGTAATTTCTTTCATTCGTTTTTTATAATTCTGTTGATGACAGTGATTATGTTGATGATAACCGTGATAGTACCGATAATGTGTAACACATTTACAGTTTCACGTCATACTAAGAAACTTAGCTTCGACTAGCATTCGATATCATGATATCTGCCTAGGTGTCCAGCACAGTAGCTCGTAAGTTCAATTCAATTTTTTGTTGGGTTATAAATTTGCGTTACGGAAATGACGCAATAACAATACAGTATTAGTAATAATATAAATTAGAAAGAGAACATTAGGCTGTATGTCTTCTGGACGAAAATCACCCCCCCCCCCGCCTTTTTGTGAATGGCGAAATATCTTTTAGAAACTAGATGCCGCTTCGAAACAATCAATTTCTGGATATTTAGGCTACAGACACTGTTCCAGAAAATTTTCATGCCTTCTATCCGTCCTCTTGAAAAACATCCTGAGGTTGTACGACCGATGTGGCGTAAAAAACGCCGTACTTCACAATAATATGCATAGAGAATTCAATTTACCCGGACAAGTTTTATGACAGTCTTTGAGTACTACGAACTTGATTGTGCGACCGAATCTCCAAAACATGAGCAGTACCCCGCCTTTGGCTTGACGGTACAACCACGGGACTGGATAGTTTTCCAAGAAATGAATCCCATTTGTTTATATAGTTGATGTTTCCAGAACGTTGGACCAAAGAACCTACCTACTTTCTTGCTGGTCTCCTGAGAAGTATTAACTCACCCACTACCCAGTGTACCTAACTAGCACGTATCAACCCAACTGTCTTATGACTTTCACACCACATCTGATATAACAATCATTGTACCTTCCTCATAGCAGCGCACCCACCGACGTACCTTACAAACGATTCACCTGCCGAATACCAGTGCTGGATATTAATGCTTCTACCAACCTACATACAAACCTCCCACGTGTCTTCCCACTACATAGCAATGAATCTATCTAGAGTAAGGGCCAAATAAATCTGACGCGACAGTGACTGCGGATATCTGGTAGCCCCACCCCCTCTACTACTCTTCTGTCAAAGTTGCTGCATCGTCAATCTGATATTCGTCAAGGTGCCACTTTACTTCTCAGTTCACATGTCAGGAAAATTTTTAGTTTGCGTATTTGCCAGCATGGCAGCCCAGCCTTGAAGGTCTGCACTGTGACGTTCAAAGTCATTCGTTGTCAGCCCCCTAGGAATTCAGAGCATGTTGGTTTCCAAGTGTGATATGTTTTAAATGGCGCAGACTAGAGAGAAACTAAGTGTTTCGCACACATTTTGGCTACGTCTCTCACCGATTACAAGCAGTAAATCCTCAGCTGTAATTCAGATTTTTATGCAGCCACTCTGTTCCTACCCTTCAGTGACACTGGCTCACGTGAGTGTGTTTTCATTTTGCTTTTCACTGCCACTCAGTTTCAAATTTATGATACTTATATCGCAGAAAATTAATTGAAAGCCTGCTGTAGGCCTGTTTACAGCCAACCGAACTGCCTGCTTACCCACCACCCAAAGGATGGTCAAACTGAACATGGAAATAAGTTTCTCACGAAAGTTCTAGTCTCCTGGTTTGTGATACCGTGTACGCCTGTACATAGTTACTGATACTTTGGAGGAGCTTGCTGCTTCTGTTTTCAGGGGAATCTTCTTGGAATTTACCACATTTAAGGCAACCTATCCTTTATGCACTCCGCATCACTTGCCCCAAACCTTTGTGTCTATCCTGTTATAAGTAATAAATCGTGTAGGATTATTGGTCTTATATTTGCTGTGTTAAAGCTATTTAATTTTTTAGCCCTTTGAAGCATGCAATTCACTTACCAATAAGTCCAAACAGAAATTTAGTTTCTACGTTACAGGAAATATGCTGTTCTCGTATTACACAGACTAGCCTAGTAAAAGTTGGTAAAGGAAAACAAAATCACTATGTGTCCGAGACTCGTACAAAACCCAGTTCTACCTGTTCATTTTCCATCTTTTGCTTTTTATATTTACACTTTTTTTCTTGATAATCTTGTTTTGTACAAAATCAATTTATTGTTACAAAAATTATCCTTTTGATACCCATTTTCTATTC
>Ga0131853_10014209_pt1 | contig 14591 bp, 6 predicted proteins | sample TergutLab28metaG_FD_92764 | JGI IMG/M metagenome (GOLD analysis project Ga0131853, IMG submission 92764) | Labiotermes labralis P1 segment gut microbial communities from Petit-Saut dam, French Guiana - Lab288 P1 (version 2) (version 2) | ecosystem: Host-associated > Arthropoda: Insects >... | reverse complement strand
TCACGAGGCTGAGTGGACCCCGTTCCAGACCCACTACTACTCAGAAAATCTGGTAGCGCCGGGGGTCGAACCCGGGACCTCTGTATCTGTAGCCAGAAACTCTGACCACTAGACCACAGAGGCCGTCATATAATGCTGATACTGCTACAAATTTCTGGTTTACTTTTTCAATAACACTTACAAGCCTTACTTTTTTTTTAAATGTTAAAACTGAATTTTACTCAGTGTCATTTACGTCTTTCGAATATCTGTCAGAATAAACAGTGATTACTAACCAACTAGTCTTTATGAAGGACAGAAGCAGGTTTTCTGTAATAAAGAAGCTGTAATTTTATAGAGTACGTACACGGAATTCACACTTTGAATGTTTAGTTTAATTCCGCCTCTTTGACATCTGACGTGTTTTAATTGTCATATTATATTCACATAAAATTTGTATATTTCCATTTTTTTGTCCGCCAAGCAACTGACTACGACGTGCACGACACAAACTACTTACTCCTGGAATCTCACAATTAAAATTCTTATATCATACCAAACATCACAGTCACACTACACAGAGATTCTAAGAAAGCAGCGTTCATAAACTTGAAGTTTAGGCCTTGATTTAAATTAAAATGTTTGCGTTTCCTTTTGTTTTTCATTTCAGTTCTATTAAACTGAAGCAAGAACTGATACATTCTAATGAAAACAGTTGGACGATAACGCGTTTGTCTAAAGTTTCTCTCTTAAATTAAAAGAAAACAGATTTGACTGAAATTCTTCGCCCACCCACCCCCCCACCCCTCCCCACTTCTTATTGCTGTAATGGCATAGAATCAGAATTACATTAAGGCATAATTTATGTATTCCGTCCAAGAGAATATGTATTCTCTGTTAAGATGCAAGGACAGGTCAGAATGTCCTGTTTGTTAACACACAAATTTTAGGGTCTAACCTTGACAAGCGTTCTCACTTTCGCCTTATGGGGTCCAGTGACCATATTTGTACCGCGCGATATCTTTAATACTTCTCATGTGCCTTAAGCAAATATGCTGTAACCTCAGTACGCAATTTAAGCGTTTTAAGTTTTCATGACTAGAAACACAATGAATTAAATAATTTCAATTAGCCTTGAAGGGAAAGTAAGGAAACGAGACTGCACATTGCGTCAGCTAATTGTAACTCGCTGCACGTAGCTAAACCTAGTTGTGTCTACACAGATGTGGCAGCTATCCTGTTGAACGTTCCCTGGTTATTCGTCTGCTGGCCCGCAGTAACAGGAGTTCATTTATGGTACACTTAACGATACTACAACTCAGTCTACATCTGTCACCTTATCAAACATGTTCACTGAAGAGTCTGCATATGAGATTGAAACCAGTAATCGTTTATGGCACATTAAAATTCATTGTTACAGAATAATTCTCTTGTATGAAACTACTGTCGTAAATACAAATCAATTAAAAGGAACCAAAAACTATTGTTGTTGAAATTTCATAGACGACGTGGAAAGTAATAATTTCTCACCATTCCGCCTCTCCCGACCTTCGAATCAATACAGTCGCGAGTTAATCTACTTTCAGTCACGGGTTGTTAATATTACTTAGCACTGTTCATTTCACTCGGCCTTGTTAATGCACACACACTGCTGCATTTTGCCAGTCACAAGCTACTATGCGATGTGTCCAGCTCAGACGAGATTCTTAGCAAGATGGGACCCGCATGTAATGAGTACTTGTAATGTGACTGGAAATGGAGGGAAAAAATGGGCAAGCAAGCAAGCTCCTTTCTAGAATTCAGACTCTTCTGCGTGCAATATGATCGTTATTTCAGGACACTAGCATGTGTGCATATTACTGCTGTTAGCGGAGCTTCTTTGAACGCCAGAGGTTAAGTTTCCTTCCTTGACCCTTGCCCGACATTGAACCGTCCGCTCACGCATGTCGTGGAAAATTTATCTGGCTGGAACTTGACAATAGTAGCCACTTGATCTTCGGTTCGTTTATTTAAACTTTTGGCGCCGGAATGATTTTTTTTAAATTTTAGCACAAAATGTGAATAATACAGGAACCAAATACGTTATAATTATGAAACAAACTTCATTTTGAAGAGAAAAAACGGAGAGTACATACAATGTTTAAAATATTCGGTACCTATATTTGTTGAATAAATATATAAAATGCAACTTTGGAGGTTAGCGGTGCGGTACGTCAACTATAGTTGACGTTAAGTGTCTAATGGTTAAGCATATAAGTTGATCAACATTTTCAACGTCTCGTACATCTCGAAATCTACCTTACTTATCCAAATTCTTATTGTGTGCTTAAACCTGTCTTAGCACACCATGTCTATGTTGCATGTATGAAAGCAAGTTTTGGTTGCCGTTCAACAACTGCCTTGTGTGTAAAGCCTGCAAGGAAGAACCTATTTGCTAGGCCGAGTTGTAGATGGATATATAACATTTAAATGGCGTTAGTTAATTAAATAACTCAATATGCATGGTCTTCCTCGTAACGTTGATAGCAGCTGAAGTGGGGAAAAAAAAACCTACAGCCGTGAAACCCCGACGAATTCTTTACCCTCACACGCTATTACTTTTAAAATTGATCCAAATTATCCTCTCACTTAAGCCCCAATCTACAAAGTGACACGTTCCCTTCAGAGTTTCGAAAACATATTCTATACAGTTTGTCATCTCTGCCATGTGGATTCATGCTAGTATCAACTCATTCCACTTGATACAATAGTTGTATAGTAAAGCACGCCTATTTAGTGAACAGAACAACTCACGAAAGTCATCAGTACGTAATCTGTCCACTGCGTTATTTCATTTCCCCTATACACAGATGTGTTCAGCCCCTTTAAGATATGTGTGTTATATGTATGACATGTTTCGACATTACGAAACGGCACTTTTCCAATAAAGAATATTTGTGCGTTTCCTATAATATTCAAAATAATTAGGGACTTTTCCCTCAAGGGCATTAACTGGCTGATCTTTGGAATGGAAGCAAAATGTGTTTATTTTTAGTTAGGAATTAAATCTTTAAATATTATACGAATAAATGTCATTTTTCAAAGGTTGAAAATAAAGCAGAAAGATATAAATTGTTTTCCGGACTTCTTCGTACTTTTCGGAAATTATTAGTCCATAAAAGAATTGCCACTTCGTTGAACACTTTTGTGTGAAGAAGCATAAAAATTACTTTTCTTTTTCATGACGTTTCTTTTCATCATCATTTCCGGGTCGCTGGCAGATAAAGCTCAGCATATTCAGAGCCCTGCTCAATTTCATTACACGTCTGTCTACTAGTAGTTGCTAGGGGATGAGCATTCCATACCAATTTCCCTGAGGCAAGACACATCGCAGAATGGAGCTATTTATCTTTGTATCAAAGGTTTAACCCTCGTTCCTTTCGTCCCTGCTTATGCATAGAAGGTACAACGGCTAGAAATCTATAGACCAAACTCACATACCTCCCCTCATAGCATGGATTCACATCATCGTATGTGGTAAATAACTTTATAAAAGGCACGACAGGATGGTGTATTGGCACTCAGGATGCCACGGGTTATTGTGTGTCGGAACTTAACTTTACCACTGCCTGACGCCAGAAGCGTCGAGTTGCGTCTCACAAAAGCCTTGCTTACTGCCAAGTCTCGTCTTTTGTCTCCACGAAACATAACTCGCGTTCCGTTATGTACGTATGTTTAACGGTGCTGCAGGGAACAGAGAAAGCAACACAGCGAAAAATACAGGGACGAAATATGTCTTCATTCCTGAGGGTCCAATATCAGAAAAATTGCCCATGCCTTTTTTATTTCAGATTTACAGATATAAAAAAATAACAGCACACTAGAGGCACAATGAGATCACAACAGTAACACATCTGATCACATTTCGTTATTTTAAATCGGAAAAATCCCGGCCTCAATAGGTAAAATCTTTCGGGCTTGGAATTCAACCAAATAATAGTTTAAAATTCGGTTATTATCTCACAGGAAACGCGCTGCACTTCCATTAAAAGCATCGGTCCAATAGGTAAGTTAATTACAGTTTATTCTACAAATGCATCGAAACATGTGTGTGCACTATGGGAAAAGGCTGAGTCTTTTAATTTCACGTATTCGTAGCAATGTCTCTTACGCAGAGGGCTAAAGGCCATTGATGAAACAGACATAGAAGCTTGACTGTAAACAGTGACGTGTCACTCATCAGAAAAGTGAGCTATCACACTTTTTATATATACAGTGACTATGAGGAGTCCCCATGTAGATTAATTGTATATCATGCAATACTTTTTCGATGAAAACAAAACTTTGCAAGTACATACCTTGCGCTTCTTCTTGTGGCTTGTGTTGAAGGGTATGATTATTGGAAACAAAGCTCCCACTATGGAAAACCTGAAAAGGAAAATTGCCAATGAAATGCTACAATTCCTCCTATAAAACTGGTTGTAACTTTCGCGAAAACGGAGCGTCCTCTCCCTCCCCAGTATCTACAAGGAAGGAGACCCCCGATTTCAACATGGTTTGTAACCCTATCACCTGGACAGGTGTTTGTATATACTCGCCTAGTTTCCTTTAAGCGAGATGCATATTATCTGTGACTCTTCGTGGCAGAGAGAAACTGCATGTGCTGGTCTGATCTCACACTGTACGCGCAGACAGACTGCACTGAGAATTTGATGTTGCTCACACCGTGCACACTCTCATGTTCACCTTATGAACCAACAAACGCACTCATTAAAGTACAATAAAATATAAATCATAAAATACAATTCATGACATGTATTAAACGCATACATGCTTCGGCTCCGGACTGCCATCCTCAGGGAGTCTTCAAGAATAAAGGGACAAGAGTCTAAAACACTCCTTTGTTCTAGTATACTCCCTGATGATGGCACTCCGGTGCCAAAAAATATATGAGACATACTTGTCATGAATTTTATTCTAAAATTTGTATTTTATTGTACTTTACTGAGTGCACTTGTTGGCCAATAAAGTGAATGACTCTATTCCGACATTTCCTCGTCTACTTACACATTTATTTTACTAATTAACTTACTGCTTATTTCATAATAGAGACATAGCTGAGACAATATACTGTCGAAAGATAAAGTGTTTTAGTAAAGAGTAAATTGTAAAGCATTTACAATGAAGCGGGCGTGGCCTAATTAGAAATACCGTCCAAGGACTTGCTCAAGAAATCAGACTTACAGAAAGCCTGATTAACGAATTTTAAACAGGGGTCCACCCCCTTGTGTGTGTGTGTGTGTGCGTTGTGTGTATACGGCTATATGTATATTTTCATGTCCAAAAAGGGATAAAAATATCATATCCTCGTTGAAAATTACGCCCTGTTAATTATCACCTTCTATTATTCGACTCCATATAGACATTGCCCAAGATGATGAAAAACTTTGTCAAATAATGTAAGAATTTAAAAGACTGGGATTTTAGGACCGTGTTATTACAGAATAAAAAGCACATGTTAATGTTCTCATGGATTTTGTCAAAATTTGGTACAGAAGACTCCTACTAAAATTCGTTGAGCAATTCCGATATTCCAGCGTCCTGACCAGTAATCAGGACTAGTATACGTAAGGATATAAAGTCAACATCTTAAGGTACGAAACAAAGTGTCTGAAATATTTTAGATATAATTAAGCGAACTTCCAATACAATAACAGAAATTCTCAATTCTTAGACATACTGATTCATAATACAGCAAAGTTTTCTAGGACACACACAAACATTTCCATGTCTTCTATAAACTTTATACATATTTTGTAGAAATTCGATGCGAGTGATTAGCGCTGATACTGTTAAAGTATTGTTACTTTATATTAGGTTAACAAACTTCACAAAACACTGCTGATAATGCTCTGAACACTATATATAACACCCGACGTTTCGAAGAAACGTATCGCCCTCATCTTCAAGGTTCAATTCAACGCAGATTTTCAACCTTTGAAGATGACGACACCTTCCTTAGAAACGTCTTGATCCACTTAGCCAAGACGCAGTGTCACATCGCTGAAGACCTAAGTCCTCAAATTTACCCCTGCAGAGACCTAAAAACTTGTTTATTGTACACTATTTGCATTCACAGATGCGAAGTAAAATCCTAATTGTGTGTGAAAAATGAAGGAGAAGTCGGTAAAATATTAACTTGTGTTTAAAGAGAAAATATATTTGGGCACATATATGAAAAAAATTCATTATTGGTAACTTACATTGTAAATGTTGTCAATTATTCAGTAAGACGGGGAGAAATAATTTTCCAGTACTGCGTACCCTTATCACTGTACACCTTAATAGAGTGCAGTTCAGCTTCCTTTTGAACATATTTCATTACACCGCCCCAATTTGGAGACCTAGGAATATAACCCCTATTTTTTATAATTTACAAAACATGCCCCATCATAGTAAGGGTTCTTCATTCTCCTTATCTACCCCTTAATTAACCCCCTTAACGTTGCCATTTAATTTTAATATCAATTGCCAAATCTGTAACTCAGTTCAATCCGCTTGGTAACTGAACGCCTCGGTCACATGTTTGGCACTCCTACTTCGTATTCAGAAGGCCTGTGTGGCAAATGTCTGAAAAAGGCCTGCCGTCTATATTAAGGTTTTGCTCGATTTCCTTGAGCCTTCCACGCAAATGCTTGCTCATTACTTCAAACCAGACCACCGAACATTCCACGCACATGGAGTCACTTCATTGCTAGTTAATTGTCATATCATTCCTTTTTATATGACTAGCTACTGGAAGTAAAAGGTAAAAGGTAAAGTAATCCCGTTAGAGGCTTGGTTTGGCTCATAGTGTGGATAGAGGTATAGCTCTACTCCTCCATGACCGCGACACTAGAAGGGGGTGAGTGGTCAGCAGCACGCTCCGGTCGCAAGTTACCCCCTGGGAAAGACCCGGTACCCATTTTACAGGAGGCTGGGTGGGCCCCAGGGCCGGTCTGGACGGGCGGAAAATCTCGTCCCCATCGGGATTCGATCCCGGACCGTGCAGCCCTCAGTCAGTCGCTATACTGACTGAGCTACCCGACCCACAGCTACTGAAAGTACCTTTAAATAAAACAGAGAAATTCAGTTTACTTAGTGGCCCTGAGGCAAGACAGACTGACGAACAGGTATGCCCTCTCCTCTATATTTTCTCTTCGTACATTTTTGTACAATGAACTCATAATAACTTAAATATGTAGATTTAACCGGTGCCTCAAATAACGGAAGGCTCCTAAAATCTTTCGTTTTACATCTTCAACCGACTCTCTCTCTCTCTCTGTCTCCTCTCTCTCTCTCTCTCTCTCTCTCTCTCTCTCTCTCTCTCTCTCTCTCTCTGCGTGCCCACGGCATATGACGCAGACAAACTGCAAGACCCTATTCACAGGTTGTAACTCTCTCACCAGGGATGATAAATGACCGTGCTATTGCTACATGTTTTAATCATAATTCCACGCTGCAATTCACAAAGCCAGGGTCAAAACTACAGGCGCTAATGTCGTCCAAAATTAATATACAAGATTAAGAATAAAGTACCACTCAACAATTCCAATTCATTAACATTTTTCTTCCTTTCTCTAACAGAGGCCGTTTGAAGCTATTGCTTCATACTAGGAAAAGACATTCTAAACCCTTCAGAAGACAAGCAGCAGGGCTTTTGGAATATGGGACTTATACAAATTAAGGGAAACAAAGTAACAACAAGTCTGCTTACTACAAAGATAGATAACTTACTAAATCAGCAATTAATCTGCAGAGAACAAGCAGACTGACTTGAACAAAACACTATCACAAAAATCATGATACAGGACACTGTTGGCTGCCTACGCCGTTCCGGAACGAATAAATGACACGAATGGATCCCTAAAATCACGAAGTTCGTCTGAATAGAATTTTAAAATCCAGTTCATATATCTCAGAATACACATCTACGTCCTTGGCAAGAAAAATGTTACAGTTTTGCTGAGAATCACATGCAAGTCACAAATTACTTTGTAGTCGAGAGATAAAGCTGACATTGTTACAGCGGGTAGTACATACGATGATCACTGTTCTTCATCCCTTTGAAAACTAGTGTCTGCTACGTGTACCGCCAAACTTAACAGTAAAAAAATACATTTTGTGTGTATCTGTGTGTTTTGTGTGATTCCTAACATTAAAGTCTTATATGCCTACACAATGTCGAGTCAATTATTTGTCTATTGGCATCACACTGTAGTTTCTACGAGATACGAGCTGAAACTTAATAAATAGTTTACGATACTTCTAAGAGGACCTGGTTTGATACCGTGACCATCCCCGTGGGAAAGGGCGCTGGGCCGGGTTTTTTTTGTGTCACCGTTACAGCAATGCGTCGCACACATATCCACCTTAGTAATGGTCGTATCAGAAACGCAATGTGGTGAGTCCTGGGACGGTCTACATAAAGCAATGAGCTTTCGGATATCTGGGACCACTGAAAGGAAAAGAATAGACCGGGACTAAAATCTAAGACAGCAGAAGCTGGGGAAATATGGGAGAAGTGCCAGATAAGTGTGGCTCGCATTCCTTACAGTGTCGCAAAGCTGTGTTCCAGTCGTACTTTCTAAACATTTCTTATACTCTTCAATCAGTAAAAGGGTTAAATTTCAAACAGCTTATTTCCGAATCTCGAAATGTTAAAAAAAAATGCGTTGCGCTGGAATAACAACAGTGTATATTGCAGTTGTGGAGCCAGGATAGCTCAATCAGTATAGTGAATACTGGCTTGTTCAAAACTTTTAAACTGACTCTAAGATCCTCCAATTATCTTATCGAATGAAATTTGGTGGCTGTTTTCTCGAGCATCAAATAGCGGGGACTTAAAGGCGATCTCTCTCTCTCATTCATTTCCAACCTTAATAACGTGTGTCGCCATACATCCACTCCCCCCATACATCCGTACAGCTTCGTCTTTTGAACATTTTATAATTATTTAAGAAAAGCATTTCTTATTCGTAGGTGTACACATTGAAAACAATCTTCTCCGAAGTCAGTTTTAACCTTTTGGCGCCGGAATTATTTTTCATAATTTTAGCACACCCTGTATATAAAATGTGAATAATACAGGAACCAAATACGTTAAAATTATGAAACAAACTGCATTTTGAAAAGAAAAAGACGGAGAGTACATACCATGTTTAAAACACTCAGTACCTATATTTGTTGAATAAATATATAAAATGCAACTTTAGAGGTTAGCGGTGCGGTACGACCACTATAGTTGACATTAGGCGTCAAAAAGTTAACCAGCATTATTAATCCAGAATCTGTACACCATAAAATTGTTTCCTGGAGACAAAATTTTTAATCTGCCGATAATTTTATAATCCTAATTATTCAGAAATTGCCTTGAGAAAGAAGAACCCCATCTTTCAAACGTTTTTCAGAACTGTTCGAATCTCATTCGCTTGTTGATAGTTCCTCGTTACTTGGCCTAAGAATGACAAAGTGTATTTCGTTGTTTACTCCATTTCTGTTCGAAAGCTACGTTTCAACGCTGTTGCGATATTGTCCACGGAAATAGATAACTTGGTTCGGATACTGTTCAGAACTCTAGGAGAGACAATGGCCATTGTCCGATGGGAACAACAGTCTGTTGGGTGGGGTGGCATGACAGTAGTGACTACCTTGTGCTGCTCGAGTGCATTTCAACATAGTCACTACGGTTACTGGGAGCCAAGGCTTGTTGTGGGGTTTCAATTCATGTTTGCCGGTTGAAATAAGGCATAAGCACTAACAGTCCTGTCAAGAGTATCACACATTTAACACAGTTATGTCTCGACGGTACAGGCTGTTTTTGAAAATCTCAAAGTTGTTCAGCTGGTCAAGCAATTTCCTTGCTTAATAATGGAATCCGGGTTAAAAAAAAAAAGATATCCCAACGGTCATTCAGAGTATACACAGTTTTACGACATAGTGACTTACTAATCGACTAAACTGGGAGAGAATTTAGTATTTCAGGATGTTTGGATGCACAAGATTTTAACAACAATCTTGTATACATAATTTTAACATAACTGTAACACCGCAAACAACACAAATTGCTGTTGTATGCTGTCATTGTGTACTTTGTCATTCACACTTGACAAATCTGTGCGCTAACGTTGTATATGTTTTTCGTATATATTGTTGCTTCCTGAAGATAGCTAGAAATAACAGCCGAAATATAAAGGAGTGTTTCTCTATGTGTTTAATAAAAAAAACGCACACTTAATTGACAGTTTTATTATACCGTCGTTTACTATACCACTCCTACATGGTTCTCCTTCCGATCGCACTATGACCCTAGGGTCGACTCAGCTTCTAACATAAATGAGTACCAGGAGCATTTCCTGGGGGTAAAGGCGGCCGGTGCGTAAGGCTGACAACCTACCACCATCCTGTGCCGTTGTCACGAAATCTGGGAATCTTAAATTCCTGGAACCGTCTGGGCCACTCCAGGCCTGTAATAGGACTGATTTAACTTCTTTTTACCTACACGTTTCAACGCCAACGTTTCGTCCTCAGGGAGCTCTCATTCGGTGCCTGCTAAGTTACATAAACGTGTTCATGCAGACTACCTGAAGCGTTGGCATTGATTCATGTAGAAGCGATATAATAACGAACAGTATAACAAAATTCTCAATTAAGTGTCCATTTTTGTTTGTTCATTGTATATATAGTAAAAGATGAACGGTACAATTATTAAAATAACAGTGTGTTTCTGTATGCGTGGACTAGTGAATTCTTTTGGTAAAAAAAAATTACAACTATCTGCCAGTTTAATGCCATCCGCATAACTAAAACACAGACGAAACTTGTGTCCTAAACATGTCCGGTTCCTGGTTCGGTAGAAACACATTTAAACGACCAAAAAGTTACCGTATTTTGGTTACTATAATTCATATTATTATAAACGAATTCAAGAGTAGGAATATTGTTTTATACAGAAGGCGTTAAACAGAAGAATGCGCGAAAGCAAAATTCGAAAAATGCAAAAAACATTTCATAAAACGGTCCAATTAATAACAGGTAAATGCTGTACTCTTCATCTAAACCTCCTTTACTTATGTCGGCACTGAAGTATTTTGTGTTCAATCACACAGCAAGAGCAGATAAAAAAGAAGCAGAAAGACCCAACGCTAATCGTTCGGTTCTATCTTTGCCCGAATAGCGATTTTGTGAGTCGTTGTCGAACCTTCGGTCGTATTCGAAAGGGGGATGACTAGAAACAATGGTGTCTCCCTCATCCTCGCTAGGCGACGTGAGTTGGCGTTTTATTGCAGGAATGTTTAAGCGTTTTGTCCAAAGCCACTTACTCGCCCAAAGTTTAGAGATTAATATTATAACTAAATTATGTAACAAACATAAGCTACGAAAATATACTTTACATAACAGTTAAAGAAAATTTACATTTCATTTTCAATGTAAATAACACCAATTAGAATTATAACTAAACAATATTTGGCGATGCTCACTTCCGATTGATTCATAACAAAGACACAGTTCTTCTCTCCAAGCTGCGTAGAAAAATCAAACCCTCCATTTTCTGTCCCTACTGTGGAATAAAACACCATCACCCTCATCGTTTAATACCTATGGTTTGCTAAAGCCATTAGCGACTTCCTTTAGCAAGGCTGTTAACAGGGGAGTCAATTACTGCATTGTAACCCTTTCGCTGCTTTCAGCCGGAAACATTCTTCATACAGATCAGCGGACATGACAATAGGTCGTCTCTGCAACTCCATTACGTCTGTCACACGTTACCCATTTCATAGCAATCACACAGATAAGCGGGCCTGAAATGGAATGTAATCGTGAGAGATGGGGACAAAGACGATGACTGAATTGCTAAGGGACGTGATGGAAAAGCGAGTCAACACACGCACCAGATAATTCCTGAACAAAAGAAGCTATATATATATATATATATCCCAAACAGAAAGCGTTCACGGTGTGACAGTGTCGTCAGTGCAAGCTGTGGAATATTGGATTGAATAAACGACCAAGTCCTTCCAAATTTAAATATGTCAACTCTGATAACAAAGAAACGTGGAGTTCCTAGCATAAATCAAAGCCTACTTTCCTGTCGTATAGATTTCTAATTCCACATATCTTTTATACATATATATATATATATATATATATATATATACACGTGTTGCTCTCTTGCTTTCTTGCTCAGGAATTATCTGATATACAAAGAAATAGATTCCTTGCTCAGGAATTCTCTGATATATATATATATATATCATGCTGCCACAACATCCTATTAGTACAACAAAGTTAATCAGTGACTATTTTTAATGTGACTTTAGCAAAGAAAATATAGCTCCCTGATGATGGTCTTAGGACCGAAACATGTCGGAGCAGTTTTAGTGTTTTAATTTGTAACTTTTATATAAGTACATTCGTTGGTGTATTAATTGAGTAACTCGACAATATGCACGGTGTAACAATGAAAATATGCTATATACATTTATGTATAAAAGATACGTGGAATTAGAAATCTATACGACAGGAAAGTAGGCTTTGATTTATGCTAGGAACTCCACGTTTCTTCGTTATCAGAGTTGACATAGTTAAATTTGGAAGGACTTGGTCGTTTATTCAATCCAATATTCCACAGCTTGCACTGACGACACTGTCGCACCGTGAACGCTTTCTGTGTGTGGGATATTCCCGTTGACTGACAGAAGCAAACATATCCTCACCAACCTTCCCCAAATCATCGATCTCTTTGGCGAAATTGTGTTCCTGTACGTTGTTTATATTCTGTGATCCACCTGCCCTTGCAAGCTTTGTAATCACTTTGAAGAGATATGTTGACAGAACAACTGAAGGGTCAGTGCCAAACATCGCCAGGTACGGACACTTATTTTTGTTTACACTAAGATGAGAGGATCTTTTTCCAAGTAACTGAAAGACGTCGTGTCCGCTGCGTGTAACTGACCTCTTTCTACAAGGTTTCCAGCATATTTTTCAAACCTCGGCTAGATCCTTCAACTGACGATACGGAAAATTTTAGTGATTATCTTAAATTTACTCCAAAGTTCTTGCAGTTCCTTTATCACACGGAATCACCAAAGCCACTTCCATTCTCAGTATGTGAAATGCACAGCTTACTAAAAATTAGACAATGGGCTTATTTTTTTAAGTAAAAAAAATTCTTCAACATTTTAAGCTCATGGTTCCCTGCATCATAATTCAATATTAAATAAAAATCCAACTAGACGCAACAGTATGCAGTCCGATTTATTTTACTGCAAAATCACTACATGTTTCGGGTGTCCACCGCACCCATCATCAGGAGTACTAAAACTGTAACAGCAGCCTCCGGTACATGTCATAATATCGGTACAGCTACTTCCCTCCAACGTGGCCCGATCAGGCCAGAAACATGTAGAGTGATTTTGCAGTAAAATAAATCGGACTGCATACTGTTGCGTCTAGTTGGATTTTTATTTAATATTGATTCCTTCAAGATTTTTGGTGCAACTGGTCATGGACCGCCATTTCAATTCCAGGACAGGAAAATATGATGAGATAGTAATCTGCAAAATTTGGCAAAGAAGGAGAAATCCTCGTCACCCTAGTATCTCAAACCCCAGTTCTTCAATCCATCTAGTCATAATACTGAGTATGCTTCTCTGAAGTTTTTAATTAATAGTTGTTCTTGCTCACACAACACGGAAGTTCTGAAAAACTAAGTGACAAATAACGAGATAACGGGGATAATCATCTATTTAACTAGCTTTGGAAAAGAGGGCAATGTTAGGAGCCTTTCACTGGCAGGTCTGTGTTCTGCTTTTCTCTTCGCCTTTCTACTTAGATTCCGGAGGATAAGTAGACAAATAGTCATAAGAGTCTTAGGACGAAACTAGAAACCTGTCTTCTAATAAAAAGTGCATTTAAAAGCAAATATCACACTTTTGAAAATCAGTCGTCACTTTGTTACATTTATTTGTAACTAGTACCTTCTATAGCAGAAGGTTGGAAAACGGAGTTAACGTGTTCCTCTCCCACTATCCCAAGGTAATCGATGTCTAAAATGAGGCCTGGGAACCTTCGCACGGGTGTATTGGAACCCAGGGAACGATTCGAGGCGGAGCGACCACAATCGATGCCCACGCCTGAGAGTGGGCCGGACAGGTTGACTTCTTAGTCACGTGACATACCTTCTGAAAAAACAACTCAAACTTGCCAACTTCAATTACTGGGATTTTCAAAACGAAGGATTTCTTTCCATATTCTATATATGTTGCCAAAAATATACAGAGAAACCAAGCTTAACAAACTGTGAAATATCTCAGTCAAATATAACTAATATGTTTATTTATCTCAGTATTTAACCAATTTGATGCACAAAATTTGTTTCACAATAGGTTATATTTCATGCCTCTACACGTTTCGAGCACATGTGCTCATCACCAGGAGGTCAAAATTGCATTACACAGCCTCTGGTATCGTCACATCTATAGGTGTGATGATACCAGAGGCTGTGTAATGCAATTTTGACCTCCTGATAATGAGCACATGTGCTCGAAACATGTAGAGGCATGAAATAAAACTTATTGTGAAACAAATTTTGT
>Ga0131853_10014208_pt1 | contig 14593 bp, 13 predicted proteins | sample TergutLab28metaG_FD_92764 | JGI IMG/M metagenome (GOLD analysis project Ga0131853, IMG submission 92764) | Labiotermes labralis P1 segment gut microbial communities from Petit-Saut dam, French Guiana - Lab288 P1 (version 2) (version 2) | ecosystem: Host-associated > Arthropoda: Insects >... | reverse complement strand
GCAGGGAAGAGGGGGGGGGGGGGGGGGGGGGGGGGGTGAAGTTAGAGCTCCACCATTAGTAACTTACCACCAGCTGGAGGTTGGGTGGCTCATAACTTGGCCACTTTACCCCCCAGTACCCACTGAACAGGAGTCCTGGTGTGCCTCAGAGCTGGTCTGCACAATTTGCAGAAAACTCTCTTACTCCTTTCAGGAATTTAACTGAGATTCCCTGGTCATCCAGCCAACAGTCTAAACAATGTATGCTGACTCAGTCAGTCATAATAAACAGAATACAAGGGGACCATATGACTAGAAGTGCAGTGGGATGACAAAAGGATTATTTTTCCTAAAACAGCTTTTCTCCAAACCCTATATGGATTGAGAACAATCACTGTCTCTTTCTACATGATAGTGACACAGACCTTTGGTTTACATCATCAAATTAACATACCCTCATTATTATAACCAATGCTTCTTACTGTTTTCACTGACCTCCACTGATGCGATGAACCAAGCATGTCTTAATTGTAAGATGAGGTTCTGACAACTGCTGTCTTCAAATATGTGACATAATAGTCTATTAAAACTGTATCAGTGCTTCAGCTCAGCCAGCTGCCTCCACATCAGCCTGGAAGCAGGAAACCATGTAGTCTGGTAGAAGTGTACAGACAATTCATCATGGCATGATTTGAAATCCATGTTACGCTGTGGTTCCGTTCAGCTAGCTGCATCCTCCTACCTTCAGAGACAGTAAAATCTGTCTTGTAACTTACCAAACATTAGGAATGAACCTCTGCACCATTACTACAGCAGACAAAGGCCAGGAAGTTTAGTATCACCATAATTGGACACAGTAACCACAACAATCTACATATAGCAATTATATTAACATAATTACGTTTTCTGGGAGGAGAAAAAGAATGGTTCCTGACAGTTCTATCAAGTACACCATGGTAGAACATTCTTATAACAGAATCCACAAGGATCTGAACATTCTTATAACAGAATCCACAAGGATCTGAACCTTTGGATACCAGAAAATAATTCCAAAGAGGCGGGTTATTGTTGCGTGTAGGTTTCACTTCAGACAAGGACAGCATTCACCATCAATTATTAACTCCTTGAAGTCCAGTGGCTACTTTATGTACCACCACGTTTAACATTAAAAAATTCTATGTGCTGACCACACAGTGTATTTCTGAGTTCTGTACAGATCTCATAATAAGCTGCAATTACTTCCCTATAGCGCATCAATTGATTTGTTTTATAACAAAGCCAAAATGTGCTGATGGTGAGGTACCCGTAAATTTAATTCAGGTTAATCTTAGTCTTTAAAGGGCTAAGAAATGAAACCTATTAACTCTTTCAATATTAGATACATAATACACAAATGGCAATCTTAATACTGCAGTAAACTGAAAAAGAGAAACAAGTAACTTTACAGTGAAATGGGATCTTAACAGGCTTCCTTTGCACATACATAATCTAAAATCTTGGTAACTAACCTTTAAGGCATACCAAGACACTGGGGAGGGCAGCAAGAAGTGCCTTGCACAATTGGCAACACAGAAGGTGTGGCATCTCTGAACATAAGATTTATAATAAATAAGAAAATACACTGTGACTTGTAACCTAGAATTATTCTTTACCTTCAGTTTGCTTATTTATTTTATTTTCCTCATTCTACAATTCCTTATTCTATGTTAATGTAAACACTACACTCTAGATATAACTTACATGTTCTTAGTGTAATGTTTTCTCCTTCTCTCTGTATTTGCAACTCATATATAATGTGTTTAGAGTAAAATTTGGCACTGGTGATTTAAGTAAATAAATCAGTAACTAGGATCTTTTTACAAAGTTGTTTAAGAATAATATTTCTGAGGGCAGGAGGAGTGTGGTGTGCAAAGGAGGAGGGATTAAAACCATTGGTTTATAAAAGATAACAATGATACATTGTGCAAGGATTACTTGTTGCTGGGTGTGTGCTCTTCCCAGAAAAACAGCTAAGCAAACGCACAATGCTATTTTAAAAGAGTGTAAGTACAATCTGTTAATCGAAGGCATAAAACAGTAGCTTAACATGCAAGTAAGACACAACAGTATCAGCTGCTTGATTTATTTCTCCTGTGTGTGCCACAAGAAAATCATAGGACAACCCTCAATGCCAATCAAGAGCATCCCTAAGATACAAACCAATCCAGATACAGAGATCTTCACTGCAGCTGTACCACTGTGAAATAATAAAACAGTAATAAGAGGGGGGGGGGAGAAAAAAGCCAATGACAAAGCACAAACAGGCATAAAAAGTTTGTAATACAAAACAATTGTTTGTACAGGTGGAAATATGCACATGTCCTATTAAAACATTACCTACAAATTTAAAACTTATCGACAGACTGTTATTTATTCATTCATTTCTTGGACAACAAGAAAAAGTATTTAGTTCACTTCACCACAGAGCAAATTCCCCATCTAGTGTCTACTGATTAAAACATTTTAGTGTATAGACATTTCCTTCCCACATTTTGGCATCAAACAGGGCACTGGACAAGAAATGTACTGTCAGGAGCTCTGTAATTAACATTCTTCATCCAGTATCATCAAAGTTATTAAACTGAGGAAAATGGGATGGACATAACATGCAATACACATTGTGTAAAAAATATATGCATGCAGTTTGTTATAAAATCTCCTAGGAAGAGACCACTTGAGACACCTAGAAGTAGATGGTAGTATAATATTCAAATGAATTTTAAGAGAGATAAGGTGTGAATTTTGACTGGACTAAGCTGAATACAATGGAGTCCAATGCTGAGTTTTGCTAAATGTGCTAAATTTGTTCCATATGAGCAAGGAATGTCTTGATCAATTGAGCCAAGTTGTCCAGAAACGTATATACCATGTAGTGCGTATTTACATGTTTCATCAAATAGGAATTTCAATGTGAGGGCATCTATTTCCATTCCTAAAATGAAAGCTAAATTTACATGGAATATAAATAAATTACACTGCCAAGTGGCTAAAATGTTTACTGTCAATAACAGTAATTACCATTTAATTAATACGCTGTGGGCTGTCTCACTGCCAAAGAGAGCTATGTCTCATTCAAAATACTGACAAATTCAAGGATGGATGCAAGTTTTTTACTGCCCTTTGTGAACGTTACACTTGCTGTCCCAACCCCCACAATCAAACCCTCTCTGCATATTTACAAAGAAGTACTTCATTCTTGCTTCCCTGGTTCTCCCCCAAATTTGATGTTTGTGTGACCATGCATCATTGATACAATAATACAAACAGCCAACTAGATGCAATAAAATTAGTTTCATTAACAATTTCAATCAGCTCAACATGTTTTGGGCGATAATTTCGTCCATCCTCAGGAGCACTAGACTGTGTTTACAGCTTGTGGTATAAAACACTGTAAGGACGGATTATATAATTAGTAGTATAAAAACAAGTGAATAGTAGTCATAATACAAATAGTTAAAATAATAGTAAGTACCAATTATAACAATTTAAGTGACATAAAATTCATGATGTGGTGGAAAAATTCATTCATATAAGAACACTACAAGAAGACTTTACAGAACTATTGCAGCTATTTGGTATAAGATCTGCAGGGACAAACAATTAACTCTGAACTACACTGCCATCAAGATCAACGGCAGCAACCGGCAATGCATTAACACTTTACGGGCCGCCAATCGTTTTAGACTCAACCAAGAAATCAAATTCCTGTATATCAAAAAAGCAAACTAAATGAGCAATTGTATACCCAACATCTAGAATGTGCTTCCTTGTGGCCTAACTGCTGGCAATTCATTCAGACCATCATTGAGAAAAAAAACTGCAAAACGAAATGGATGCACATTATGACAATCTAAAAAAAAAAAATTAGACAAACTGCTAGAAAAGCAAAATAAACACACTATGCATACGCTGCATAAACAACAACAGTTTTTCTATCCTTGTACCATTAATTTAACAAACATAAAATTCACAAAGAAGGAACTGGCACTACTTGACCACGGAATGCAATACAGTATGCAGAAACCACTCAAATCATACTGGACCAACCTGATTATGGAAACTGAAAAAGCCATAAAACTTCTGGATGTAAGAATCCAATATGCCTTTCGTATCATGGCTACCAGGAAACTGAGACAAATATACAACTCCAACAACGTCAATACCACACATAGGAGACAGCTATACATCCTAAAGTGTCTCAACCATAAAATCACCACAGAAAATGCAATGATCACTCCAGCTGATAATGGCAAGACCATAGTTATTATATATAATTATGAATACTCCAACAAAGTACATACATTCCTCTCTGAAAACAATTTCCACACAATTCCGAAAAATCCTATTAGCAAAGACCAGAAACATATCCAAAATGCCATACACCAATGTGACTTAATCATCCACAAGAAACAAAACAAACACATCTGACCTGTAATTCATAACCGAAACACCCCTTCATACAAAATAGTTAAAAAGCTCAATGACATTCTCAAAAGATGCTTATACTTGCAAACCACTATATTACCTCTAACTCAACAAACCTTGCCAACGATTTGGTTAAACTTAAGATCAACAACAAAAATAGACTATTAACCCTCGACATCAAGGATCTGTATGTCAACATTCCCACCAAAGAAACCATCGAGATTACCAGAGTACAACTTCTAAAGAACTATGATAGATAAACCACTAATCAAATAACCACACTACTAGAAATTATTCTGGGGCAAAACTACTTCTCTTTTCAAAACCAGTTATACCAGCCTGAGAAAGGTGTGGCCATGGAGTCCCCTATCTCAGGCACCATGGCTGAAATATTTTTGCAGGATCTAGAGAATGCTCACACAAAACATCTCTTGGACTCAAAAAACATAGTTTTCTATGCCAGATATGTTGATAACATCTTCATAATATATGACTCCACACCTACCGACCCGGATGCAATACAACACATCAATCTAATCCACAGTAACCAACAACTCAGCCCTACTCATGATACTATGCGACAGATCAGCTTTTTGGGGTTAACTATCATTAGAAAACCATCCAAGCTGGAGATTAACATCTTCAGAAAACCCACAACAACGGACACCACCATCAACTATTTTTCTATCCACCCACTGGAACACAAGCTAGTTGCCTACCAATACCACATTGTAAGTATGCTCATGTTTCCACTTACCAAAGATTGACAACACAATGAATGGAAAACCATACTACTGATTGCAAAAAACAATAATGTCCCAAGAAAACTCCTTATCAGATTAAAATAACATATTCAGTACAAAAAAGCCCATTCACAGCCAAATACAGACACTGACATTACTAAAAAATGGGCGATTTTCACATTTAGCACTCCATATATCAGAAAAATCACTAATCTCTTTAAGCACACCAATGCAAAAATTGCTTTCAGAAACAGCAACACCATTTCACAACTCACAAAATCAGACTCCAGAAACAGTACTCCACCTCATGACAAAAGCAGTATCTACAAGTTAACCCCCAACATCTATAAGCTAGCTTACATAGGCCAAACCAGAAGAAGACTAAAGCTCTGGTACCAAGAACACTTATGTTATATCAGAAACAATAACCCGCAGTCCGAATACACGCACCACGTCTTGAAAAACCAGCATGAATACAGCACTACGCACAACATAATGAACCTACTTAAACCCCTCAACAACACAGCCATGTTAATTCCCTACGAACAATAATTCATTCAGTCCCTCCACCAAGAAAGAAAACTCACTGCAGAACAATATCCAGTCGAACAGAACCCTCCTACACATTACATGACATAACCAATGGATCAATATCCTCCAGGCCAAACAAACAACCAGTTCCACCTCATCCTGGTCACCAGCAGGCAGCATCGTCGGGTATGTACAGTTTTGAATACGGTACTTTTCTGTTTTTAACCTACATTTTAATATACTCACATTGTATTTTCTGAAACCTTCATTTAACCTTGTTACTAGAAACATTGTAATTAACAACTCTTAATTCGCATTTTAACTGTGATACCAACAACTGCTGTTTAACTTATGTTTTTTCCACCACATCATGAATTTTATGCCACTTAAATTGTTATAATTGATACTTATTATTATTTTAACTATTTGTATTATGACTACTGCTCACTTGGTTTTATACTACTAATTATATTATCTGTCCTTACAGTGCTTTATACCACAAGCTGTAAACACAGTCTAGTGTTCCTGAGGATGGGCAAAATTCTCACCAAAACATGTTGAGCTGACTGAAATTGTTAATAATATTATTTTTGTTGCATCTAGTTGGCTGTTTATACTATTATCCTCCCCCAAAATTTGGCCACTCTAAGAAATCACCTAGTTCACCCAGTGGATCAGATCAGCCCTGGATATTCTGTATTTTTTCTTCAACTCATGTCAACAATTTTCCACAAAACCTCCACATACTATAGTGTAAGCTGTAAGGAAATAAAAAGATTTAAATTGTTTTTATGCACATCTGAAATATTTCTCTGGCTGGATCAAACACAATGACTGCATGGGTCTTATTCAGACTGACAAAATTCATGTGGTTGGTAATCAATCCCAGTTTGCACTTGGGAAGTCCTGGACTCAGTTCTTCCCAATTTTTCAGTCCACCTCCCACTTCATGCATGACAATCTAGGTGGTTGTTATTTCCTTTCTAAATAAATTATATGGTTTGCTTACATGTCTTGAAGCTTTCATGGCAAAAATATTCAGTAAAATCTTCTTGGGCTGAAAAATGCATCAGGTGGTTCTAATATACCAACATTTCAGTGACTGAATGTGTCTCCTTCATTGGGATTCTCATATGACATTAGAACCCTGACAATGGAGACAGCCAGCCTCTGGAACATACCACCTGCTGTGGAAGTCAGTCCAAGAAGACTTTACACAAAGCCTGTTGAAACGAAACCTGTTCCCTGGCTGTTCTGGGCAAAGGGGTAATGGCAATGAAAAATAGTCCCCATAGGTGCAGAGGCAGACATCCCAATGACACAACAGCTGTTGGATCCCTCTTCTGACAAAGTTCCTGGGCAGATGCTGGAATCATGTACCACTGCAGCCTTTACATTAACATCCTACCCAAACATAGAGGCTTTTAGCACTTTCACATGGGAGGCATACACAATGAAGTCACAAAGGTCGAGAGTGTACACGCGGAATGGTCCAGAAACTTTCAGCACATGAAGTTCAGCATCTCTTGAACAGTGATGGCCACTGAAGGGTTGGCATTGGTGGTACCATTACACCCTCCATACGCATGCAGACACAATCTCATGATGGTGGTATGCAGGTCCCAGAGGGATGCACAGCAGCACCATGGTATGACTGGCCAACAACCCTTGACACAAGGAACTGCAAGACAGCTTGCTAGCCCTGGGAACGCCAGCACCTACAGTCACAATGTTCCTGTTTGCTCTGACACCCACAGTACTAACCAATTTCATATTTTGTTAACTAATTTCATATTTTGTAACCAATTTCATATTTTGTACACATGTAAAATAACCACTGCCACCAGGTGACAACCCAACATCAGTTAATAATAATAATAATAATAATAATTACTACTTTACACAGTTGGTGTAGTATGCATACAGCTACACAATCAAGTGTAACTGGTCACATTCCCTAGTAGTGCCACATTCAATCTGAAAAATGATCATAGAAGGGGTGCAGAAAACATAATTTCAGCATACAGACAAAAGTTTCTAACATACAAATAAATTTACCTCTGTTAAATGCCCAGACTCACAAATTTCCAAGATGGTAGAGTTTGATACTTCTAATTTACGCTACAATCCATAATGCCTCTCACAACACAGTATCAAAGAGCAACATATAAAAAAAGTGTCAGTACTTCAGTCTCGTCCTTCTTTATAAAACAAATAAAACAATAAAACTTGACACAGACTAGTTGGCAGTGAGACTAGTCCAGAAAAAAACAGGAAGAAAGGAGAAGTTGAGGGGCAATCTGTTCTGAATGTACTAAAATGGCATTCAAATTGTTTGCAGTAAAGATGTAAACTCATTCATTCCTGTCAATTGGTTTCTTGTTGTTCACAGCTCCTTCGCTTTCTTGTTCTTCTTCTGTGGTGTGAGCTGTCAGCTGCTGCTCCCACATAGCTGCATACACACCGCCCAGAGCAATTAAATCTGTATGTCTGAAAAATAAGGACTGTTGCTTTTGAAATGGCCAAGTAAGCACAATTTCATAAAATAACAGCTGAAAACTGTACTCCAGCTTGGAGTACATCACACACATTTTCCACATGTAAACTTAGAACTTTTCAACATCTCTCTGGCACTTAATTTAATTTACAGCTGATAAAAATCTATTATGACAAGCATAAACCTACTGCTACAGAACTAATCACACCCCTGAGCTCTCAATGTAGGATCAAAAATTGTCTGTAAAAAATATTTAATGTTAGGTGTATACATAAGGGTTGATATAACAATCTTCTCCCAGTGATGAAGTTACCAGCTTCCATTAGTCATGTCAATAGGGCTTTTACACCATAACTACACACTGATATCACATTTTTCTTGCCACCTTCAATACAGACCACCTCAATATCAAATTTCAGTGAAAACTGTTTTGTAAATAAAACATATGCACAGACAGGCACACTTTCCATCAATACATTAATTCAATACACATTGTGCATAGAATACATACCAAATAAAGCTTTGTCTATGCATCAGCACTATACTACAAGGTAAGTGGAGCATGGAGAAAAAACCCTAACCATTGTCTGTCTTGTGTGCAAGTGATTAGTCAATAACCTGGCTGCTTTCACAAGGAATGGAAACTCTCTAATACTAGGTCAAAGGATGAAGTCCAAAGCTGCTACAGATGTGATCACAAACAGGAAATTTTGAACGCCCTCAATGGGATATGAATCCAAGTCATTTTCATGTTACTCAGCAAAACTTATGATGTATAGCATAAAGCCTGTGCCATACCATGGCTCAGGTGATTTAGATGCTGACTTCTTACAGTAAAGTCTCAGGTTCAAACCCAGTTGACTTCATAGCAGACTTGTGGTGGGCAAAGTGCCTTTGAAGCACGTTTCTTTCCAAGTTCCTTCAGTTTCTCCCTACTCATCATCACTAAGTCACTGCTCTGTACTCATACATCACCACTCTCTAAGATGTGCAACAGCCCTGACCAGACAACACACTTTCACATCCTCAGCCATTAATTTGGGACATATACCATCTTTCTTACCCAGTCCTTGGATGGTCACAGAAAAGGAAGTGAAGTTTTATTTCCTGATATAAAGGTAACAGTGTCAAAATATCTCTTCTGTTTTGCACCTGTATCAGAACCAACAAGTATAAAAATTACACAACCCATTATTGCGCCACACAAGCTACTGAACAGATGAACTAATAAACAGCAGGATAACTAATCTGAAGAGTGTAGGCATTTTCTGATGGGTTTAGCTCAAACGATATATGAAGCAGTTCCTCCTGCCAAGCTACACGATTTGTCACCATTCGGTGAAGCTGGAAAACTGCTGACAAAGGATTTCTTACTGCATAAACTTCAATCATTCTGTAAAGCATCAGGCTATAACACCAGACCATAAGATGCAGGAGAACATAAGGCAGAATTTTTGGACTGCAAAACATGGTACTGTATATATGAACAAATTAACAAAAAGTTTCTGGTGTAAAATATCCCACTTCATAATGTCAAATGCCACAAATGTGCCTGCCAACATAACTGCAAAATATGGGAATTTTAAGGTACTGCTTTAACCAATGTAACAAGTTACAACAATTAAGTCACTACAGAGACCAGCTACAGGATGGATGACTGGGGCTCAATTCCCAGCAGAAGCAGCAGTTTTTCTCTATGACATCAGATCATGGACAGCCTCGTATCATAAGATTAACAGGAGGTCCTCTCCCAGCAAAGTGGCTGCATTGTGAAGATGACCACTTGATTTAGAAAGTGGTTAAGAATGCATGGACCTTTACCCCCATTTCCCTTACATAGGGCATTGTGCTTAGGCACAACATGAACCTTATCTTTTACCTCTCACCTTAACCAACAAAACTGTGTGATACTATGAAGTATGTTTGAATGATTAAGGAAGAAATGCCTCACCTGCCTCGCTCCACAATCTCACCCTCCTTAAGAACAACAATCTCATCAGCGTGGATTACAGTAGAGAGTCGATGTGCAACCACAATGGTGGTCCTGTTGGCACAAACTCTGTTCAGAGCTGTCTGGATGTTCCTCTCTGTCTGTGTGTCCAATGCACTTGTAGCCTCATCCAGCAGGACAATAGCAGGAGACTTTAGTAGTGTGCGAGCAATGGCCACACGCTGCTTCTCCCCACCACTCAGTTTCAATCCTCTCTCTCCCACCTATGAACAATTTCAATTCTATAAAACTAACTGCATCATACAGTATCTCTCTTGAAACACTGACAAAAGAAGTTCCAATTTTATCAAAGAAGAAGATTCATTTCCTTGTTTTCAAAATCACAGAGTCAATTGAATTCATTTCATACAATCATGCCCTATATCCCTATGACCCATTTTAATATTATTCTCACACATATGCAAGGTCTACCCCATGCATGTTACACCTCCAAACAATCTCATTCTTCTTGAGTCGATCACCAATAACATCAGAATAAGAGCATGGATTATGAAGTTTCTCACCACACCATTTTCTCTATTATTATGTTGCCCCCACTTTCTAAGCTCCAAATATTCCCCTCAGCACCTGTACTTTGTCACCCTCAATCAATGTATTTTTCATACAATGACATATTAAATTACAGCTACAACTTACAATATACATAATTTCATAATCTGCAAGTAGCTCTCAAGTAATATCACAATAATTCTAAATAGACATAATTATGAACTTCTTTCTTTGTCTCCAGGACAATTCCAGTCCATTACATACCTTTCATTATTTCTATTTTGAATGTGACATAACTGCGTGGCTTGTTCAGTTAGGTACCTGACTGTATCATTTTCTTCAAATGCTGATTCCAGTTTTTCCTTCATTCTTGAATTTTGTAACCTAAATTAATGTATTTAATTTTAGTAAAACAAAATTCTCTAGAGGACAGTTCAAAATCAAAGCTTCTGATTTCCCATGCTGGTTAGTTTAGCAACAGGTACTTAACCTATCCATGTAAATACGTCACACTCATCAACTTCAAAAAACATTCTGCAAGTTTTGATTTGATATTTTCCAGAATAACAATCCAACAGTTTTGGCTCAAACCTACATCAACTTGCAGGTCATTTCTCCTGGCCATCATCCATATCACAGAGCCTACTACCACAATCAGAAGTAAAAGGTAAAGGTAAAGCAGTCCCATTACAGGCCTAGACAGGCCCAGAGGGTTCCAGGAAGTTAAGGTTCCCAGATTTCGTGACAGCGGCACAGGATGGTGGTAAGGTTGTCAGCCTTACGCACCGGCCGCCTTTATCCCCAGGAAATACTCCTGGTACTCATTTCTGTTACAGGCTGAGTCGACCCCAGGGCCATAGCACAATCGGAAGTATTTATGTCAATGAAAAATCCACTGACACCATCTGCGATTGAACCAGTGACCTTCCGATTTGTAGCACAGCACCTTAACCACTGAGCTACCGCGGTCCCCAATCAGAAGTAAATCTCTTACAAATCCACATGTGCAGCACCAGGAAGGTCAACATGACTGTAACTGAAAGAATTAGCAACAACATAACTTTGAAACACAATACATAGCACATATCCAAAAATTATGACCACAGAACTGACATGAGTAGTTCATCATCTAACCACCAGTACTGTCATCATTTTGGATTATATATGTTCTTTACTGTTCACACATTCTCTCTCCTCTGTTACTCTGGTAAACAAATGCAGGCCTACACGTATATAGCAGAATAAAACATACTTTGGTTTCATAAACTTCAGGAAAGTTTAGGATACTGTCATGAATATCAGAATTTTTTGCAGCTTCCACAATATCATCATCTGATGCAGAGACCCTGCCATATTGGATGTTGTATCTGCAACATAAAATTCATATTAGCCTTACATTAAATTAACGTAACTGATAAATCATTTGTCTGATATTTTGTGAGAAACCAACAGCTGGTTGTACAGACTTAAATGACCACGAAATTCCCTTCTGATATAAAACCGGGATGGTCTTCACATTCATCACATAAGCCTGTCACTGAAATCAGACCTGCAACCAACTAAATCCAGCAACCACGTTCACAGCCTCTTTCTTCAAAATCCATTTAATACAATAAAACTTGCTTGTAACAGTAAAACCAGGGACTGGAACATTTTTATTTCAGAGAGGTTTGCGGTCAGTACTATCAGTTATGCAAAAGTCTGTACCCATTTGGGCTACATGACAACCGAGAATTTCTTGACCAGTTGAAAACCCACCAAAACTCTACGCTTCATAATCAGGAAGCTATTTTACACTATCATGAAGGAAATATATTTGTGATTTTGCAAACTCACTTGATAGAGTTATTGAAGAGTACTGTGTCCTGTGGCACAACACCAATTGCCTGTCGCAATGATGCCTGCTGCACGGTCTTGATATTCTGGCCATCAATAACAATAGCACCCATGTCTACATCATAGAACCGAAACAAAAGCCGAATGATTGTGCTTTTCCCACTTCCTGATGGACCAACCTAAAGGAGAATGTAAAATAGTTTAATAAGGATATACTACTGGCTTTTGTTCTTTTGTTATATGTGTGACACACAACAATTTTATGATAAAAGAGAATTAACTATGATGACCTTTATAAAGGAGATCTCTAAAAAATTGTATCTAATAGTTTAAATGGAGTAAACTAGTCCAAAATGGTATCCTATGGCACATTTTGGTACTGGCAATATAGAAATTTTGGATTATATTACCAGAAAGTCAATTAGTTAATGTACCACCTTGTATTTAAATTATTGTCTGCTGGACTTCTTTATCTATATGAGGTAAATTGTCATTTATCAATTTTGTTACCATTTTTCTTGTGTGTGACTTTTTGAAATTGTATCTCAAGTTTGTGTCTGCAATACTGTTCCAAACTTTGCCACTGTTGGTACACTGTATCATGTTATGTAACTTACACTCTGTCAAAATTTTGGCTGCTTGTCCAATGTAAATCCAGCTACATGGTAAATGGAGTGCTCAATAATTACTCAGTCAATCAGGAAATTCTCTGTTACCACAGAAACCAGAAGTTTGTCACTGTGCTTACAAAAAACAACAGACACCTTATTGTGCACCAGTTCAATCCAGCTCACAACTTTCAAAGATCCTTCTCTAAAATCTTCCCATTCATACCTAGCCTTCCCAAACAGATTCTTTGCAAGAGATATTTCAAGCCAAAATTTTGTAACATTTCTAGTTTTGCAGGGGCCAGTTAATCATTCTTGCCTTAATGACTCCCAAAAATGTTTAGGCAAATTTTGCAAACTGTAAATTTCCTGCTATGTAATTTATTCTTATCTTCCTTCTTTAATCCCTTAAAATTCAAATATTATCCTCAGCAGCTTGTACTCAATATTTCCTTGATCTCCATTCTTTATGAAACAACAAAACAACAAGGATCCAAGTTCCACAGACACATCAAATAACTTACAGCTTCTGCACTTTAATCTCTATGTTTCCTTCAAGAGATCTGAGGACAATATATTGTGAAGAAAATGACAGCAAACATTTTCTGAATTTAATCTGCTTTTAACATCATCATAATTAATACTTTTATACTTCATTATGGTACTGTAATTCTGAATGTTTCTACAATACACAGAAGTCAAATAATGAGTATAATGGGCTATATTCAGTTCATTATACTCATGCTGCATAGTTACATAACTATGTGCCATTATGTTTTACTGATACCAGAAAACCTCCACTGTGTATGTTAACAAGGCAGGCTGACTCACCAGTGCCATTGTCTTGCCTGCTGGTACAGTAAAGCTGATGTTCTTCAGAACAATTCTCTCTGGAATGTATCTAAAACTGACGTTTTGGAACTCAACAATACCTCGCTTCACTGACAAAGGACCAGCTCCTGGTACATCTGTTACCTCCTGCTCTTCACGCATCAGGTCAAACATGTTTTCCATATCAACAAAATTCTTCTGGATTTGTCTGAAATTTTACATATGGAGTTATCAACATACTAAGTCCAAAAGGTTTTCACATGAGTAACTGATTATTAGGTTATTCAACTATGCTTTTTCAGCTGCAGAAGTAATATACAACACAAAATAATATAATCATGAATAGTGAATAGATAAGGTTTTTAAAGAAATAAATCCGTTTGGAACCTTCACCAGCAACACTTTTCTGTTAGGATACTGATAATGTTTCAGGAATGGTAGTATCATATAACTTACTTACTCCATTTTGCAGAGTCCTTCCTGAGAAGCTAACTGGTTTGCAGCTAGTCAAGAAATTCCCCGCATTTCACGGAACCCGAAGGTTCATTACCGCACTCACAAGCGTCCACCACCTATCTCTATCCTGGGCCAGCCCAATCCAGTC
>Ga0131853_10014207_pt1 | contig 14593 bp, 5 predicted proteins | sample TergutLab28metaG_FD_92764 | JGI IMG/M metagenome (GOLD analysis project Ga0131853, IMG submission 92764) | Labiotermes labralis P1 segment gut microbial communities from Petit-Saut dam, French Guiana - Lab288 P1 (version 2) (version 2) | ecosystem: Host-associated > Arthropoda: Insects >... | reverse complement strand
TTTGAAGAGAAAAAAACGGAGAGTATATACCGTGTTTAAAATATTCAGTACCTATATTTGTTGAATAAATATATAAAATGAAACTTTAGAGGTTAGCGGTGCGGTACGACCACTATAGTTGACTTTAGGCGTCAAAAGGCTAATATTACGATATTTCTCTGCGTTTTTTGTATTTCCTTAGTATAAGTGCTGTTTTTTTTTGGGGGGGGGGCTGTGGGAGGCTACAAGTGTCATCTCTATTCAACACTGTGTCGTTGTTTGACAAATCCATTATTTATGGGGCACAATTCCTCTAAGTATTAGAACATTAGTCGAAGTTAAATACAGTATGTCCTCACTAGCGACAGGCCCTGCTTATGACGGTCGCCAGGATGTTCACGCGCTTCTCCAATGACACATATTCAACATAGGAAACAGATTGGCCTTTCATATCAAGGATAAACCAATCTGTTTCATAAGTAAGAGTGTGCTGACTTCTGGTGTTAGCCACGGAAACCAGGGTGCAACGTTACACATAACCCCGGCTCTATAGCAGGCCTGGTAAAGTAATAACTCTGTAAACCGGTAACCATATAAATCGGAGTGTGGCTCATTCAATCACCCATACACACGAACTTATTATACATAGAGAAAGAATGCTGTCAATATCACTCAGTGTTATTATTTTAGGGCAGCTTATTTTAATGAGACCTGGAGAAGATCAGGTCTTTTTCAAATACTGCAGAAAATTTGGTGATATTTCTTATAACAATACTTTATTTCATGTACCCAAAATTTTGGGGAATGCGGTAGCACAGTGGTTAAGGTGCTGTGCTACAAATCGGAAGGTCGTTGGTTCGATCCCAGTTAGTATCAGTGGATTTTTCATTGACATAAAATTCTTCCGATCGCACTATGGCCCTGAGGTCGAATCAGCCTCTAACAGAAATGAGTGCCAGGAGTATTTCCTGGGGGTAAAGGCGGCCGGTGCGTAAGGTTGACAACCTACCATCATCCTGTGCCGTTGTCACGAAATCTGGGAATCTTAATTTCTTGGAACCCTCTGGGCCCCTCCGGGCCTGTAACGGGAATGCTTTACCTTTATCTTTTACCCAAAATTTGAGGGCCACCTCGAGTCATGAATGCTATAGTTTTGTTGGGCCTTCCAGCACCAAATGCAGATAAAGTAAAGCAGACCTACACGATTCAGAGTACACTTTTCCCAAAACGTGAAATTCCATTATTGTTGATTAGGTTGTGTACCAGACGGAAACGACTAACCACCCTATATCGCTTGAGGACTTTGTAACATACGGTGACTATTTTTTTTTTTTCGTAAACACTATTTGTTGCTTGTATTCAGTTCCCAGGACTCTTATTCAGAATAGACTTGTCAATTATAACTTTCGTTCAGACACGACGTTGAAGGAAGACAGATTTGTCTCATGAAGTTCTTTCCGTCATTCCATTTGTATGAAGTGTTGCGCACACACACCTTTATACAGGCTGATGTCTGTTTTATATAAACCCCGTCTTAAGAAGTATCTTTCACGTGTCTGCACCATGCAGTATCTGTATCGCTGGCTGGAACACTTAATAGTACATATGTGACTCTGTGTGTAGGTGTGTGTGTGTGTGTGTGTGTTTGTGTTTTTGTGTGTGTGTTTATGTGTGTGTGTTTGTGTTTGTTTGTGTGTTTGTGTGTGTGTTTGTGTTTATGTGTGTGTGTGTTTATGTGTGTGTGTTTGTGTGTGTGTTTTGTGTGTGTGTGTGTTTTTTTATGTGTGTGTGTTTATGTGTGTGTGTTTGTGTTTGTGTGTGTGTGTGTTTATGTGTGTGTTTGTGTGTGTGTGTGTTTGTGTTTTTGTGTGTGTGTGTGTTTGTGTTTGTGTGTGTGTGTGTTTGTGTTTGTGTGTTTGTGTTTGTGTTTATGTGTGTGTGTTTTTGTGTGTGTGTGTTTATGTGTGTGTGTGTGTGTGTGTGTGTGTGTGTGTGTGTGTGGAATAATTACATCAAGAGCAGTGAAATTAGTGAATTGTGAATACATTGCCAGAAGAAGTGTACCGAGCCTGGGCACACTTGTGTGTTTATTGTCATCACAGACACGAAATATATAAAGCCACTGTGGCCTGAACGTGTCGTGCAGATGCTTACTATGTCATGTGAGATGGCAATAGCCTTGTCGTAAGCGAATTCACAATACAGATCGAGGGATCTGGTGCTTCCTCTTTCAAATTCCAGGGCCTTCTCTTTTCCCTACAACAACCCATGCGCTGCTTATGTCCTCTGCTTCCTGTTCTGGTCAGGAGGTGAGAACAAAGAAGTAAGCAGGTGTCGTATGTCCTTAAAGACAAGAGAAGGTAACGGAATTTGCAAGAGGATAGGCGAGTAGAAAATGAGAACACTTTGAGGTAGAACAAGAGATGGATCCGACTTGTGACGGATTTAACATAATACTGATGCTCTAATCTACTGCGTTTTTCTTTCAGAGTTTCTGGCTTTTTTGATGACAAATGTAGCCTTCACAGTACTATGAAATGTCTACTTCTATCAACATGAAAAGCATCAGATATTCGTTAACCCTTTAAATCCCAAATTAAATCCCATCTACCGTTTGCTGGTATTATTAGGATCTCACCATACTCTCCACGTTAGCAGGATAAGGGTTAATAGTCTTTGTTTATCTCTCAAGCTCCTGGCCTTGTCAGCCCATCGACCCTCTTTTTCTCCCCAAACTTGCTCCTTCACCATATATCAGATAATTTTGTAAGTGACTAGCTTTGTTTAATTCCTGCTTATACCTTTTGATCCACCACTATAAAAATATCAATGCTTTTACTCTATGAAGTGATGCGTCTCTGTCAGTAGTGTTGTTGAGATAGTGCGTTATAACTTCCGATTTAAATTTTCTTTCGGTCTGATCGCAGAGGAAGTTATGTTCACGTGGGGGGGGGGGCAATTTGAAGATTAGTGCCATCTATCAGACACTGGTGAAAGTAATCCGGGTGTGACTCACACACCAAGCATATGGAGTGCTGAAACAGGAGTATTATACCTTGTTTGGATAGCAACCACTTGGAATGCCGGGCAGAATTTGTGGGGACAAATTAGAGATGGACCTTAGGGAAAGAGGTTTTAGGATTCCTTGTTTCGTGAGTGGAATTAGTGGTTAATCGTGCCAAATGTCGGGATTTTGTACTAGCAGTGTCGGAATTTCAGGTTTTGCTGTCAGATCCTTAGTTGCCTGTAAATAGGTTAGATTTTGTTTAGATTCTCTTACATCACGACAGAAGAATATCGGTTTTGTAAATAACTTTTGTCCAGCACCGAAGTTAGAAAACAAATTTTATATTTACGGTTCCGTGCATCGCTGATCTATATTAATAATTGTCTAATGAGATGCAACACAAAGCAGTCTATTTGTATTTCTGCAAGTTCACTCTACATGTTTCGGGTGTCAACCACACCCATCATCAGGAGTACACAAAACTGTAACTACAGCCTCCGGTACTGTGCAGCTACCTCCCTCCAACGTGGCCGGCCAAGCTTGGCCAGTACACAAAACTGTAACTACAGCCTCCGGTACTGTGCAGCTACCAGCTACCTCCCTCGAACGTGGCCAAGCTTGGCCACGTTCGAGGGAGGTAGCTGCACAATAAATATGACCAGTCCCGGAGGCTGTGGTTACAGTTTTCTGTGCTCCTGATGATGGGTGTGGTTGACACCCGAAACATGTAGAGTGAACTTGCAGAATAATAAATAGACTGCTTTGTGTTGCATCCTGTTGGACAATTATTAATTTAGAAAACAAAGCGCAGTTTTGACTTCTTTAACACAACTTGTCATGCATTATAGTGCTAATACTATCGTGCGGCAAACTGACAGACAGTTTTGTCATTGCTGCTACATTTTTAAAGCTGTTCCAGATACATTTCCCTGGCCCAGCAATACTTTTTTCCATCCTAAAATCAGCACCTATCTTCCCCTGCAGTGTGATATTCACCTTTCTGCTGTCAAGACAAGAAGCTTATAGTGCACCTAAGGAAACCCCACTGATTCTCATTGGTCCAGATCTCATTACTTAGATATAAATGCCACGGCTCGAACAACTTTCGCCAATATTTCTTATTTTAGGCTTTCTTTACGAAATTCAAGAAATGTCCGGTGTGGAGACCATATCAATCTCTCTGCATCAGTAAATATACTTTTAGTCAGACTGACATAACATTAGATACCGAAGTTCTGTAAGAAATGTTGTCAATCCAGGATAACTTTCGTGGCAATTGGCTCAGCGGCAGCCATGTTTAACTTCAGGGTTTAAATGAATTTGTGCCCACACTTGGGCACGTACATGTTTGTCGATTTGGATGAAGTTTGGCACGGGTGATATCCGTGCAATGCCACCGAGGAGTCGTGAGTTCAGTGGAAATTGGCGTTACAGAAGGCATGTAGCAGGATTAAATCCACAAAGTCTCTAGTTTCAGGCGCAGTTAATGTTAACGAGCCTAGGTCCATGCAACAGGGCGGTAGAGGGTGCGCAAGTCGTGTGCGCGCGCAGATCAGTGTATTTCTGCAGTCAGAGCGGTAGAGGTGCCAGTATTGGTCTGCTGACGTAGCAGCTGCGGTCATGTGACTGAGGGAGGAGGGCCGTAAGATTTGTGAGACTTGCACTGAAGGTCGTCATCCAAAATGACGGGGACATTTGGGGAGTAGTCCTGTTATACTTTTTTGAAGGGCGTAAAAGAAAATTCGCCTGCATTTGCTACATTATAAATCCAATATATATATATATATATATATATATATATACAGGATTATTCGAAATGATTGTCGGGGTTTTAACAACTGCCACCGCGTTCTCCAGATGCAACCCCATATGATTTCTTTCTATGGGGTTACGTCAAGAATCAGGTTTATGTTCCTCCTCTTCCCGCAAGTATCCCGGAAATGAAGGTACGAATCAGAACCACCATTGAAACCATCACCGCTGACATGCTACAAACAGTTTGGAACGAACTTGGTTATCGTGTTGATGTTTGTAGAATCACAAAGGGTGCACATATAGAGCACCTGTAAGGTATGTAACAAAAACTTGGAGTATTGTTCTATTAAATAAAAAAACACATATACTCCTATCTCAAGTGTATTGTATATGACAAGTTGTTAAAACCCAGACAATCGTTTCGAATAACCCTGTATATAAAATGAAATATAAAAAATAACCCCTTGAAGGATAGTGAGTTACGTAAAAATAGACTGCTTAATAAACGTCACATTCACGTTTAAGGTTAAACGAAATTTTATCAGCACTTTCAACATGTATTGACCGATTTTGGTGAAATTTGGCATAAGATGTTTGCATATAATGCCCTTAAGCCTTTGAGTTTCATGAAAATATGAGCAGGAAAGTCGTACTATTCTTGTGTGTATGCATGAAATTACATTTGTTCCTGTACAAGGAAGTCTACGACCCTTTTCAAAGTAAGGAACGCCTATTTAGATCCTGTGTGCTGCGTCACAGAAAACAACATTTGCAGGCTTGACGTTTTAGTGTTCGCCCACGGAAATACCACCGTCTTGGTCTGTAATGGCAGCTGACTGTGAAGAGAGCACCCTTTTCGGGCTGACACAGTAGCATTCCGAAACAAGCGAAATTACCCGATAATATTTGAACTTACGAATCTGGATAAATAAAGAATAAAATCCAACTAGATGCCACTTATTACCTTTATTATGCTTATGTTAGGCTCAACATGTTTCGGGCACCATTATGCCCATCATCAGGAACTCACGACGATAGCGTTGGTTACCACATAGGCCGTCTGGTTCTGTAAAGATGTATGAAGAAGAGTTCGCGTAAGTTTTGGTATTTGTGGTGTGTATAACGTGCGAAATATTTTGTAGTTTTTTTGTATCGAGTATTCATTGTTGCGAATTTACCTTAATTTTTAACAGTTATGATTTTTATGTGTTTGGTCGCAGTAGTGTGGGTGAGTGTACTTGCATAAGCATAATAAAGGTAATAAGTGGCATCTAGTTTGATTTTATTTTTCAGTTATCAAGATGATGCACGGTCTAATACACACCAAATTTACGAATCTGGAAATTGACTGGTGACTAGCTTACAGGGTATGTTTAATCTTTAGGCGCCGGAATTATTTTCTTAATTTTAGCACACCCTGTATATAGAATGTGAATAATACAGGAACCAAATACGTTAGAACTATGAAGCAAACTGCATTTTCAAAAGAAAAAAACGGAAAGTATATACCATGTTTAAAATATTCAGTACCTATATTTGTTGAATAAATATATGAAATGCAACTTTGGAGGTTAGCGGTGCGGTACGACCACTATAGTTGACATTAGGCGTCAAAAGTTTAATGTTCATATTCAGAATCGGGACCGAAGTATCGTGGCACACTCTGCTGGCAAGTTCAGGTGACGTCCCGCAGAGATGCAATTTGCACATCACGGCCTGGTGGATAATAGACCCCACGCTGCCACCATGTAATGAAGCGTAGCGACACAGCGGTTGCTTGCGCTCCTTTTTACGTCCTCGCGACGAGATGTGTAGTTCAAGTAGTCCGCGCTTGGAGCGACACCGTGCCGTTGACGTCGGAGTGGAATGACATCAATCGCCAAACATTTCTTACACTTGCAGCTGCAAGAAGACGCTGAGTAGCGGAAATTAGGTGACGTCACCCGCACGACATCCCAGTTCAAAGTGAAAATGTTTTGCTTATTATTTCCAGCGCTTAACTTGCTTTAAAAATATATCTTTTCTTTGACTTTTTGCTGGCCGTGCATCTCAGTATATTTATCTCAGTATTTAACCAACTTGATGCACAAAATTTTTGTTTTGCAGTAAGTTTTATTTCATGCCTCTACATGTTTCGAGCACACGTGCTTATCAATAGGAGGTCAAAATTGCATTACACAGCCTCTGGTATCATCACACCTAGAGGTGTGCTGATACCAGAGGCTGTGTAATGCAATTTTGACCTCCTGATGATGAGCACATGTGCTCGAAACATGTAGAGACATAAAACTTATTGTGAAACAAATTTTGTGCATCGTGTTGGTTAAATACTGAGATAAATATTTGTTCTTGTTTGATATTAGAGGAAATTTTGGTAAAATCGTAGGTCAATATTTGTACCATAAAGAAACCCATAATTCAGTAATTATGCCTTTTGCGAGTCTACTCTATATTGGTGTGGATAATACTCAGTCTAAATGCGGTTGCCAATATATTGGCTTCTAAACCCAAGTTCGTTTGTTCCTTGTGGGTGGGGTTCGGTCCTGTTTATTGTACAAACTTCACAGCAGAACGTGATGGTGGTGACCTCCGGCGGTAGTTACGGCAACTGCTGATATCTGAGGTTTGCTTAATAACTAGCTGCTAGTGTCTTGTTTGCAACGAACGAGCTGAGCGTCACAGAGGATACATGAAAGGAACACGAAACTGCTGCTTCCTATAAACGGTAAAGCAATCCCTGTACACGTCTGGACAGGCCCTGAGGGTTCCAGGAGGCTGAGTCTCCCATATTTCAAGACATTCGACACAGGTTGGTGGTAAGGTTGCCAGCCTTACGCACCGGCCGCCTTTATCCCCAGAAAGTGTTCCTGGTACTCATTTCTGTTAGAGGCCGAGTCAACCTCAGGGCCATTGTGCGACCGGAAGGATAATGTCAATGAAAAATTCCGTTGACACTATCGGGAGTCGAACCAGCGACCTTCCGGCCTGTAGCGCAGTGCGTCAACCAGCTGCACCACCTTTCCCCCGCTGCTTCCTATAAACTGACTAAAATTTAGGTTCCATTTTCATGTTAATACTTTGCTTTAACTACATCATTTATTTTGTACAATTGAACGAGTTTTATTTCTTTCCGCTTATGTCTATATATCACTGTATGTTCCACGTGATATATTTCGATAAATTAATGGGTTTCGATAAAATTCGTCAGTCCTACTCGCGATACTTCACCATATGCTCCATCTGCCGATATATATATATATACATATATATTTCTTAATTTGTTGGACACACACTAACGAAATATTGGCCTACGACCTCACGATTGTGGCCAACACCAGTTGCAGTGTTCTCTGTTAATCATAAAATAGGGCGTGACAATAAAACTTTGAGAAATGGTAAAACAATTGCTAAGGTAGCTCCTCTGCAATCTAAGATACACACGTGACCATCGCGGTAAGTCTGCAATCGTCCTACAATCTGTTGCTGATAACGAAACAGTCTGTTTTGTTTCAATTTATCAAACCAACCTTACATGCACTGAAATATGCGTAAAATAGATCCATAATCTCCGAATTAACCTCTGCTCCACTTGGAATGTACACCCACCATTTGTTTTCCGTGTTGGCTTCTTCTGCCTTTCACTTACCAACTCTGAAGATCGTGGAGCCGGTAGCTTAATGCTAAATGGAGCTCGAGAGATGCTCAAATTGCTGTTTCAACATTATAACATTCTATGATGTAGTATTTCTTGTGTTTTTAATCAAATTATAATATGCGCACTAGTGAGTGACTGTGTTAGTGAGTGACTGTGTTAGCAAATGACCGTGCTAGTGAGTGACTGTGTTAGTGAGTGACTGTGTTAGTGAGTGAATGTATCTAGTAAGTGAGTGACATTGTTAGTGACTGTGCTACTGAGTGACTGTGTTAGTAAGTGACTGTGCTATTGAACGACTGTGTTAGTGAGTGACTGTGTTAGTGAGTGACCGTGCTAGTGAGTGACTGTATTATTGAGTGACTGTGCTATTGAGTGAGTGACCGTGCTAGTGAGTGACCATGCTAGTGAGGGACCGTGCTAGTGAGGGATTGTGTTAGTGAATGACTGTGTTAGTGAGTGAATGTGCTAGTAAGTGAGTGACATTGCTAGTAATGACTGTGTTAGTGAGTGACTCTTAGTGAGTGACTGTGCTAGTGAGTGATTTGGCTAGTGAGTGTGCTAGAGAGTGATTGCGTTAGTGAGTGACTGCGTTAGTGAGTGACTGTGTTAGCAAGTGACTGTGTTAGTAAGTGACTGACTTTGCTAGTGAATGACTATGTTAGTGAGTGATTGTGCTAATAAGTGAGTGACTTTGCTAGTTAATGTGTTAGTGAGTGACTGTGCTAGTGAGTGACTGTGTTAATGAGTGACTGTGTTAGTAAGTGACTGTGTTAGTAAGGGAGTGACTTTGCTAGTGAATGTGTTAGTGAGTAACTGTACTAGTGAGTGACTTTGTTAATGAGTGACTGTGTTAGTAAGTGACTGTGTTAGTAAGTGACTGTGTTAGTAAGTGAGTGACTTTGCTAGTGAATGTGTTAGTGAGTGACTGCTAGAGAGTGACTGCGTTAGTGAGTGACTGTGTTAATGTGTGACTGTGCTAGTGAGTGACTGTGTTAATGAGTGACTGTGTTAGTAAGTGAGTGACTTTGATAGTGAATGACTGTGTTAGTGAGTGGCTGTGTTAGTAAGTGAGTGACTTTGCTAGTGAATGACTGTGTTAGTGAGTGACTGTGTTATTCAGTGACTGCGCCTCACATTATTTACCAATCCGAAGGGCACGACTTTAACCGATAAAAGGACTCCTTGAATATGGCTTTCAAGTTATGCCGAAACATGTGGCAGACTGTGTGTCTATTGTGTGAACATTTCAGTGTATGTAAGGTTGGTCTGATAAATTTAATATTTTGCATCACGCACGGTGCGTACAGTACAATATTAAAAATCTGTATGGGTGTACATATATTGTTATGCTTGTAGACCACATACACTTGCATATTTCATACATTGTACATGTTATATATAGGTTAAGTTTTACAAATCTGGTAAGATGCTGAACTTTGATCATTACGTGGCTCCAAATACATAGTTAACCTTTTGACGCCTAATGTCAACTATAGTGGTCATACAGCACCGCTAACCTCTAAAGTTGCATTTTATATATTTATTCAACAAATATAAGTACTGAATATTTCAAACATGGTGTATACTCTCCGTTTTTTTTCTCTCTCTCTTCAAAATGCAGTTTGTTTCATAATTCTAACGTATTTGGTTCCTATATTATTCACATTTTATATACAGGGTGTGCTAAAATTAAAAAAAAATAATTCAGGCGCCAAACGGTTAATGCCAAGGGACAGAATCTTTAACGATAAGCTGACAGTTTCTCATTTAGTCCTGCGGTTGCGTGCTTTACATGCGTGTTCACTTCCGGCTTTAAACAACCCGCGATTTGTCCCAATCCAGAGCCAGATTAATTCCATCTAAGCCCTTCCATGTCACTTCTTGAAGACCAGTTTCATTAACCCGCAGCTACACGTACATTTCTCAAGCAGTATCGTGCTTTCACGTTTTCCTTTCCTTTCTCTTGCTTGTCACATGCCGCACCAGCCCACCCTGCTTAATTGTAACATCCGATAATATTTGGTGATGATTTCGGTAATGATTACATAAGGGTAAACAGAGAGGATTGCCGCCATCTTTGGAGAGGGAGGGATCCGGCATATTCCTATCCGTATCCATTGATATATTGTTTGGTGATGTATAGTCAATGATATTCTGTTTTGAGGCCACAGTTCCATTCTGTTATTCACACCAGGGGCAAACCAGCAGCAATAGTACAGAGAGAAATTATTTGTGCTAGAAAGAGATGGCTGCAGGCACTGAATTGCTGGTTGCAGACAGATACAGGGTTTAACTGCGGGTCTGGAAGGGGTTGGTAGCCACCCACAAACAGCTGGAATTGGCATGCATACCGCAAAGGGTCCTGGGCTGCCTGTTAACCACGAGAATGTGTTAGAACTGGTAGAGAAATCGTGTTCCCTTCAAACCTAGGCCTACAAACACTAGTACCTTAAGAAGGATAAATTAAAGGGATGAATTTATGTTTGTTTCTGTTACCTTACCTTGCGAAGGTGGAGATGCTGCATGCGTTGCTCTCATAACAGAACTGAACAGAACATTGAACCTAAGTCGTGCCCCGTTCCAGTCATGCGTACCTAAATTTAATTGGTAGACCCCAAGGTCACTGCAATTCTTTTTACCCATTACAAATAATTTACCTTATTTAATTCTTTTACTGAGTAAGTGTTTAGTTGATGAGACGCCAGATGGCAGTTGCCGTTACGAAGCACTTAAGATGTGATGAGGTTCCTCTGCGTCGGTCGGCATCGCAGGGTTTTACTTTGCCGATACGTCTATGGCCAAGAAATTTTAACATTTATGGGGTCCATGGTCAATGGAATTGATATTTCGTGTGTGTCTCTAGGGCTATGATATATCCGAAGATGTCGAGTGAACATTATATGTGGTAACCATATATTTCCCTTATGTGTTTTAATCTACCATTGGCTCTAAATGTACTTACTTACTTACTTACTCCATGGTGCAGTCCTTCTTGAGAAGCTAACTGGTTTGCAGCTAGTCAAGAAATTCCTCGCATTTTATGGAACCCGAAGGTTCATTACCGCACTCACAAGCGTCCGCCACCTGTCTCTATCCTGAGCCAGTCCAATCCAGTCCATATACCCACATCCCACCTCTTGGATATCCATCTTAATATTATACTCCAAATGTAGGTATACCATAATACGGAGTTTGGGCACGATGTGGCGCATTTAGTTGAGGCACTGCGCTACAAGCCTGAAGATGGTGGGTTCGATTCCCGATGATGTCATCCTTCCAGCCGCACTGTGGCCCTTGTGTAGGCTCAGCCTCTAACAGAACTGAGTAAAGGTAAAGGTAAATCATTCCCATTACAGGCCCGAGGTGACCACAGGGTTCCAGGAATTTAAAGTTCTCATATTACGTGACAATGGCCCAGGATGGTGGTAAGATTGTCAGCCTTACACACCGGCCGCCTTTACCCCCAGGAAATACTCCTGGTACTCATTTCTGTTAGAGGCTGAGTCAACCCCAGGACCATGGTGCGATTGGAAGGATTATGTCAATAAAAAATTCCAATGACACCATCTAGAATCGAACCAGCGACCTTCCGATTTAACATAAATGAGTACCAGGAATATTTCTTGGAGGGTAAAGGCGGCCAGTGCGCAGTGCTGACAAACTTATCACCTTCATATGATGATTGTTTTGAGATCAGGTAGCCTCAAACTCCTGGAACCCTCAGAGTCTGTCCAGGCCTGTAATGGGATTTCCTTACATTTTATAATATAGGGTTATGTTTCCTCATCCACAGCCAACCCACATACAGAATACCCAGTGACAGTGGCCCTCTGAATGTCCCTTAAGAGAAAATCTTTCAACATTTTCTAATGTAAACACTTCAGTTAGCAGATTTGAGTCCTGTATTTGGTACATTACTCTTCACACGATTTCTTTTTCCCCTTTGTTTCTTCCGTGTGGATCCTCATGCAACGTTCTGCTAAGCCCATTCTAACATATTGCGCTCGTGAAACCCAATATCTGTCGTGAAGGGTGTCTCTAAATCGAATGGGGTTGTATTGTGGGGGGGGGGGTTGCACCCTTGGCGACGAGTGTCGGGTACAAGTATCAGAAGTTCAGCATGGCCGTAAGCAAATGAGACGCGTCTTGTTTCCGGAACACGCGAACACGGCGCAGTGTGTACCATTTGGCCGAACACTGTGCTAGATTAATGCAGTCATTCTCCACCTCGCGCTTGTGGCGTCACGTGGCACGCAGGATCATGTAGCGTGCTTCAGAAAGGGGTGTTACTGAGACAGCCTGCAGTCTGGTAGCTTGTTACCTATGTTGGTAACCTGCTGCAACCGTCTTCGGTGTACAAGATTTAGCAGCGGCAGAAAATGGATAGGCGATGAGGCAGGATATGGAGGCTGTAGACAAAGACATAACAGGCAGACAAATTTGTGTAAAGCATCACCCATTACTCCATACTCCATGGAGCAGAGTCCTTCTTCAGAAGCTAACCGGTGTGAAGCTAGTCAAAAAATTCCCCACATTTTATGGAACCCGAAGGCTCCTTACTGCATTCACAAATGCCCACCACCTGCCCCTATCCTGAGCCAGCTAAGTCCAGTCCATACCTCACATCCCACTTCCTGGAGATCCATCTTAAATCTAATTTATATATATATTTTTTAAAGAGATATATTGCACAGACAGTATATACAGGGTGTACAAAGATAAATTACAAAATTGTTCCTGTAACCAATTTCGATAAATATGTACTTTATGGAACATGTAGAAATGAATAATATGTATATAAATATAGATGTAAATAACAGCAGTGAAAAAGGAACAGAGAAAAAACACTGCGGCTTCTGGGAAGCTAATTAAAGCAGTATATGGTTCATATGTTTATATGTTAGGGGACCACAGTAGCACAGTAGTTAAGGTGCTGTGCTACAAATCGGAAGGTCGCTGGTTCGATCCCAGCTAACGTCAGTGGATTTTTCATTGACATAAAATCCTTCCGATCGCACTATGGCCCTGGGGTCGACTCATCCTCTAACTGAAATGAGTACCAGGAGCATTTCTCGGGGGTAAAGGCGGCCGGTGCGTAAGGCTGACAACCTTACCACCATCCTGTGCTGTTGTCACGAAATCTGGGAGCCTTAACTTCCTGGGACCCTCTGGGCCTGTCCAGGCCTGTAATGGGACTGCTTTACCTTTATCTTTATGTTTATGTGTTAAGTGCAAGGTAATCATATCGGCTAGAGTATGGCAATGTGGTAGTTGGGAAAATGGTTAGAGGAGAAGATGCTTGGGTCGTTTGTGTATGTATTTCTTATACTGGCGATGGAGGTCAGCTAGGGAGTAGTTTTCAACGGAGCAGACGAGGGAGTTAGTAATTTATATCTAGCTAATTCCCTGGCTGCTGCCAGAAGTGAACCTGCCCTGTGCAGGCTACTAATATTCCAGGTACCAAATCTCATATCCCTCTTTTGTTGTTTGGGTCTTACCAAAGTATCAGTCCAGGTCCGAGGTTTGTTTCATCACCCATATGAATTGAAATGAAGTTATAATAAATTGTACAATGAGGGTTACTGACTTTGGTAAGGCCAGTCTTTCTGTCGGTATGCTGCACTCTCTTTTGACTTTAAAGAAGGTTGAGGTTTGGATTTTAGGACGTGACTTATGAAAATAAAATGAGTACTTTTAGAACGCGGAAAAGTTATGAAATAAAGGATATTTTATTGTAAAATAAAACATATATAATGTATCAAGTCTTTAGATTGCAGTAAATTTCCTTGTGCCTAAATTTACGAAATGAATTTCGAGGTAACTTTTGTAATGTGTGTTCACATATGTGAACATAGGTCTTTGAAACGTTAACCTGTTAAGTTAAAGCAGTATTCGGTGTGGGATTTATAATTTTTGCAACTGCATAAAATTAGTTTCTAGAAATGGGCAGTGAAATATTTCCTGTGTCCAAACACCATGGTATAAAATTAAGTATTTTAGATCAGGGTAGAGTTCCGAACATTTTTAGGTTCTATAATAGATTAGCCTTTTAAAGCCTACCGGTTACGTGATGCACCATCAGTTTAACATTCAACAACTGTACGCTCTGCCCACTCTGTATTTATGTGTTTTGTATTTATCTGAGAACAAACAGCGACTTGTGCCACTTACAGCATAAACTGATTGGTTTTTATAAC
>Ga0131853_10014206_pt1 | contig 14593 bp, 10 predicted proteins | sample TergutLab28metaG_FD_92764 | JGI IMG/M metagenome (GOLD analysis project Ga0131853, IMG submission 92764) | Labiotermes labralis P1 segment gut microbial communities from Petit-Saut dam, French Guiana - Lab288 P1 (version 2) (version 2) | ecosystem: Host-associated > Arthropoda: Insects >... | reverse complement strand
GCGCTGTGGTGGGGTGCCCTAAAGGGCCGGTGGCGAATCAAGCCGCTGTTGTCGGGATTTTTGGCATCCATGACGTGGCGCCCCGAGGCAGAATAGATGCGGGTGGTTTCCGTAGCCTCCTCTATGGTCAAAGGCGGGAGTATAGAAGGCAGACATTTGGCCATAAATGATTTACCAGACCCGGGAGGCCCTATCATCAGTACGTTATGCCCGCCTGCCGCCGCTATTTCCAAGGCCCGCTTGGCCTGTTCCTGTCCTTTTACATCGGCAAAATCAAGGCCCTGAGATAATTGTTCGTCTAACAAATCCCATTTGGGCGCTTGCAGGGGAGTCAACCCTCCCTCGCCGGCGAAAAAACTAATAACTTCGGATAAATGCGTGGCTCCGTAGGTGGTTATTCCCTCCACCGCCGCCGCTTCACGGGCGCTCTCTATGGGAAATATACACCCTTTAAATCCCTCTGATTTTGCGTGCAAGGCAATGGAAAGCGCGCCGGCCACCGGACGCAACCGGCCATCCAAAGCCAACTCGCCCATACACACAAAAGACGAAAGTTCCGGCGCCTTGATTTGCTCGGAGGCCGCCAAAATGCCCAACGCAATGGGCAGGTCATAAGCCGAACCTTCCTTGCGCAAATCGGCAGGCGCCATATTGATGACCACCCTTCGTCCGGGCATACGCAGCCCCATCGACTCAAAAGCGGTACTAATCCGCTGCTGGCTTTCCCGCACCGCATTGTCGGGAAGCCCCACTAAAAAGAAATTGATTCCCACAGAAACATCGGCCTCTATGGTTACGGTTAGGGCGTCTATTCCACAGCACGCACTCCCAAAAGCCTTAACCAACATATATGTACATATTTAATCTTCACACACTCATCTCTCCCCAATATGCTACCCGCTCAGAACAATCCGTTAATCTGCGCGTCCAATCGGTTAATCACCAAGCTTAAATCCTCGGGATTTTCTTCAAACTTTAACTGGTCTACATCCAATGCGATTTTGTTTCCGGAGGGATAGTCGGCAAACCATGCCTCGTATCGCTCATTGAGTCCTTGCAGGTAATCAATCCGGATGCTGTTCTCGTAGTCGCGTCCCCTTTTTTGTATTTGCTGAACCAAAGTGGGCACGGAAGCCCTCAAGTAAATCAGTAAATCGGGAGGAGGCACCAGCGTCATCATCAAGTCAAAAAGCGCACGGTAATTGCTATAATCGCGGGTGGTCATCAAGCCCATGGCGTGAAGATTGGCTGCAAAAATACAGGCGTCCTCGTAAATAGTCCGGTCTTGAATCACCGTATGCGCCGCCTTTTTAATCTCCACAATACCGGCCAAGCGCTTGTTTAGAAAATAAATTTGCAGATTAAAGGCCCAACGAGGCATATCTTTGTAAAAATCATTCAAATACGGATTGCTATCCGCATCCTCGTACTTGGGTTCCCAACCATAATGACGCGCCAGCAAGCCCGTTAAGGTGGTCTTGCCACTCCCTATATTTCCGGAAACAGCTACATGCATAAACCATTCTGTTTTGAATGGGCAAATATACGATTTTTTTCCAAAAACATATTGGTTGTTAAAAAATTTATGTACTTTTGCGATTATACTGTTTTTACTAAACTAATCTAAATATCTAAATATCATGAAGAAGCTGCTTAGCGTACTATTAATGAGCCTTTTGTTTATTCCTGTTGCCTCTATGGCTAAGAATAGACTTCCTGCTGACTTAAATGGAGTTAAGTTATCTCCGGTTCAAACGGAGTATCTTTCCAGCGAAGGAAAAATCGAGGTCTCTTTTAGCGTAACCGTGCCCGCCAATTATTTTGAGCGCAGGGTTACTTTTGTATTGATGCCCTCCATTGAGCTAATCGACGGGGAGCTGATTAAACTTCCTTATCAAGGAGTACAGGGAACCAGCGTAGTAGACACCAACTATCCTGTGGTAGACTGGTCTAAGGAACAGGTCATTTCCTATACGACCAAGGTGCCCGTAAACGCCGCCCTGCTTCATTCTGTGCTGCATATTGACGTATACTTATATAACTGCTTGAGCAAGGCGGAGCGCGTTGAGCGCATCTATAGCGGGCCTCTTAATTTGGCGGCGCTGCCCATTGCTCCGATGATTATCCCTGCCAACGTGGTGGTGGGCGATGTACTTGGCGAAGCCAAACCCGAAGGCCGCATTACCTTTAGAGTAAACAGCCATGCAGTTACCAGAGAAGGAACCAATAATCCCTCTTTCAACAAGATGAATGATATGCTCAAGTTCCTAATGCAGGACCCTGCCTTTACCATTACCGAAGTAAACATCGTGGGAAATGCCTCTCCGGAAGGAACCGACAGGATTAATAAGCCCTTGGCTGCCAATCGCGCCAGAGCTGCCGTAGCCCACATGAAACAAAATCTGAGAACCTTGGGATACAACAAGACCCTAACCGACGACCAGTATAAAATAAATGATAGTCCCGACTTTTGGGAAGAGTTTTTCCAATTCATGAGCGAGTCCAATCATCCCCGCAAGAATGAGATTATTGCGCAATTCTTGAACTATAGAACCGACCCCGATGAATCGGAGAGGAGTGTAAGGACGCTGATTAACAACGACCAAACTATTCGCGAAATTATTTTCCCCGACCTTCGTTACAGCGCCATTAGGGTAAGCTTTGACCGCTCCTCCATGAACCAAGATTTGTTGGCAGAAGCCGCCCGCTTGTATCCCAGCATTCTTACTCCCAACGAATTTGCCAAGGCCGCCGAGGCAGAACCTTCTTTGGAAAGAAAAGTGGAAATGTACAAGGCTGCGATTGCATTATACCCCACCTCTTGGGAACTCTATGCCAATCTGGGTAATGCGTACCTCAAATTGAACGATTACAAAGCCGCCTCTGACGCCCTTGACAACGCCATGAAACTATCTCCCGACAATCCCAAGATAAAAGCCCAAATGGCATATACCCACATTATTGCCGGAAATCACAATCAAGCTAATCAAATACTTAGTGGAATTAGTGGCCCGGAGGCCGATTATTACCGCGGCATCATCCTGCTGGAACAAGGCAGGCATGAACAGGCTATTCCCCTCCTCAGAGCCATGCCGGATGTAAACTTGGCCATTGCCCAACTCAACGCCAAACAAACCCGTGAAGCCTACCAAACTTTGCAAAGATTGGAGCAGGAAAACGTGTACACCGCATTCTACACGGGTGTTGCCCTGCGCCGTTTGAACAGAGCTGAGGAAGCCGAGCAGTTCTTTAACAAAGCCGCCCAGCTCAACAGAGGCGAATTGGATGGACGCACGGCCGTAGATTATCATGCTTTTATCCGCTAGATTAATACCTTGTCCATAGTAAGGGGTTGTCTAAAAATTTTAGGCAACCTCTTTGCTTATGGAGTCTTTTCTTAATTTTGCAGCATGATATCCGATTCCCTCCAACACAAAGGCCGGCGGCGACAACTGGTAGACCAATTGGCACAAAAATATCCTTTCCATCCCAAAATACTCGAAGCCATGGAAAGAGTCCCCAGACACCTTTTCATAGAGCAGGGATTGGAGCATCTTGCCTATTTGGACAGACCCCTTCCGATAGGCGCCAGCCAAACCATTTCCCAGCCCTATACCGTGGCCATGCAAACGCACTTACTGGCTCTTTCCAAATGGGACAGGGTATTGGAAATCGGAACCGGTTGCGGCTATCAAACGGCTATTCTGTTGGAACTTGGACTGATGGTATTCAGTATGGAGCGGCAAAAAAAGCTGTACCTGCTGGCCCAAAAGAACCTTTCTGCTTTGGGCTACAATTCCGTCCAACTCCATTACGGAGATGGTTTTGAAGGCCTTCCCCAATTCGCGCCCTTTAAAGGCATACTGATTACCTGTGGAATCCCCCAAATTCCCCAAAGCCTCCTTGGACAGTTGGCCATGGGGGGACGCATGGTAGTCCCCGTGGGCACAGAAGTACAAACCATGACCGTGGTAGAACATACCCATGAACAAACATTTAAAGAACAAACATTTGGAGCTTATTCTTTTGTGCCCATGCTCCACGGCACCCGATAAACAACGCCTATGATTCAGATTAAGACCTTTTATTTTAACGACCTACGCACCTGCTGCTACCTGCTGTGGGACCAAAGCCTCGAAGCCATTATTGTAGACCCCGGATGCCACTCCGCCGGAGAAAAGGAACGGCTGCGAAAATACGTGGCGCAGGAAGGCCTCCACCTAAAGTACGTCGTGAACACCCATGCCCATTTTGACCACATTATGGGGAATGCTTTTGTTTGCGCCCAGTGGGGGATTAAAGCCTGCATACATCCTGCCGACCGGCGTATGCTTGAACAAGCCGACCAATATGTGCGGGCCTTCAATATGGAAATAGAGAAACCTCCGGTTGATACCCTGCCTTTGTGCGAGCAACAGCCCCTTTGTTTTGGCGACTCCAACATTCGGGTATTGGAAACACCCGGGCACAGTCCGGGCGGCATTTGCCTCTACGCTCCCCAAGACGGTTTTTTGATTAGCGGAGACACCCTTTTTGCCGGCAGCATTGGGCGTACCGACTTGCCGGGAGGAGATTTTGACCAATTGATGCACAGCATTACTACAAAACTCCTGCCCTTGGATTCCTCTCTAAGGGTATTGCCCGGCCACAGCCCCGAAACCACCATAGGCCACGAACGGCTGCACAATCCTTTTCTTGCGCCCAACCCGGGCCGTTTCTAATCGCTATTCATGTCTGACCCTCCATATATAGAAATCGAAGGCGCTAAGGTACACAACCTCAAAAATGCGTCCCTGCGGATTCCCCGCAATGCCTTTACCGTTATTACCGGACTGAGCGGCAGTGGGAAGTCCTCTTTAGCCTTTGACACCCTGTATGCCGAGGGACAGCGCCGCTATTTAGAGACCCTGTCGGCCTATGCCCGCCAATTTATGGGAAGTTTGGAACGGCCCGATGTGGATTATATCTCGGGGCTGAGTCCCATTATTGCCATTGAGCAAAAAACAACCGGAAAAAATCCCCGTTCTACCGTGGGCACCCTTACCGAGGTCAACGACTTCCTTCGCCTGCTTTTTGCTCGGGCCGCCACGGCGTATTCGCCGGCAACGGGCAAAGAGTTAGTACGCTACACCCAGCCCCAAATGGTAGATATTATCATCCGTCAGTTTGAAAATCGTAAATTGTTGATTCTATCTCCTTTGGTAAAGGGACGCAAAGGCCATTACAAAGAATTGTTTGAGCAATTAATCCGAAAAGGATTTAGTCAGGCGCGTATAGACGGAAGCCTACAGGAACTGACTTCCAGCCTAAGGCTCGACCGCTACAAGCAGCACTTTATTGAGGTAGTGGTAGACAAGGTCGTTCCTATGGAGAAAGACCGAGCCCGGCTTTTATCCTCTGTGGCTACGGCCCTCCGCCACGGAAAAGGGAGCCTGCAACTTGTAGATTTGCAAACGAATGAGATGCGCCATTTAAGCTCCCAACTGATGTGCCCCCACAGCGGACTTTCTTTTGCCGAGCCCGCGCCGCATGATTTTTCTTTTAACGCTCCACAAGGCGCCTGTCCGCATTGCAAGGGATTGGGCGTAATCGCCACCGCAGACATAGACAAACTGATTCCCAATCCGGAGTTATCCGTAGCCCAAGGAGGCATAGAACTGTTGGGAAAGATGCGCGAAACCATGTTGTTCCGACAGCTTGAAGCCTTGGCCAAACGATTTGACTTTTCGCTCCATACGCCGATTAGCCGGTTGTCTCCGGAAATCATGCAGGCCATATTGTACGGCTCCAACGAATTGATTCGGGTGACTACGCCCCATGGAGGTTCTTTTATGATGAGTTTTTCGGGCATCATGAGTCAAGTAGAAAACATGGCCGAAGAAAACGAGGAAGGATTGGAGCGGGTCGAGCGGTTTTTGGTCGAAAAAACCTGCCCCGTTTGTCAAGGAACCCGGCTGAAAAGCGAAGCCCTCTGTTTTAAAATCGACCAAAAAAATATTGCCGAACTTTGTTCCATGAATATTGCCGCTTTAGCCAAGTGGTTAGACGGAATCGAGGCCCGCATTTCTTCCAAACAGGCGATTATAGCCAGAGACCTGTTTAGGGAAATACGGGACAGGCTGGGCTTTTTGGTGGATGTGGGCCTCGAATACCTGTCGCTGAATCGAGCTACCCGCAGCCTAAGCGGAGGAGAGAGTCAGCGGATTCGTTTAGCCACCCAAATCGGGTCAAAGTTGGTAAACGTACTCTATATCCTTGACGAGCCGAGCATTGGTTTGCATCAACGGGATAATCAAAAACTAATCAAAGCTTTGCAAAAACTTAGGGACGAGGGAAACAGCGTATTGGTGGTGGAACACGACGAGGAAATGATTCGTTGCGCCGATTGGGTGGTGGATATGGGGCCGGGAGCGGGACGTAAGGGCGGCGAAGTGCTTTTCTCCGGACGATTGCCCGATTTCTTGTCGTACAATCAAGCGCATCCGCAAGCTCCGCTTAAAAGCCTAACCCTCGATTACCTCACCGGACTGCGGCAGATAGACGTTCCGGCCACCCGCCGCAAAGGAAACGGGCATATTCTTACACTTGCGGGCGCGTCGGGCAATAACCTCAAGCACATTAAGGTGGAATTTCCTTTAGGTTGCCTGATTGGCGTTACGGGGGTAAGCGGCAGCGGAAAATCCAGCTTGGTGAACGACACGCTCATGCCCATATTGAGCCGGCATTTTTACCGGTCGGTACAACAACCCCTTCCCTATGAGCGGATAGAAGGCATGGAATTTTTGGATAAATTGGTAGAAATCGACCAAAGTCCCATAGGCCGCACGCCCCGCAGCAATCCGGCTACCTATACCCAGTTGTTTGGAGACATCCGCAAGCTGTTTGAAGAGACGCCGGACGCCAAAATCCGGGGCTTCAAGGCAGGGCGATTCTCTTTTAACGTAAAGGGAGGCAGGTGCGACGAGTGTCGGGGCGCCGGCATACAGGTTATTGAAATGAATTTCTTGCCTCCCGTATATGTGCCTTGCCGCGTCTGCAACACCCAACGATATAATTCTGAAACCCTTGCCGTTCGCTATAAGGGTAAAAATATTGCCCAAGTGCTCGACATGACCCTTGACCAAGCCGGGGAATTTTTTGCCCATATTCCATCCATGATGCAAAAAATAAAAACCCTACAGGATGTGGGATTGGGCTATGTTAAGCTGGGGCAGCCCTCTACCACCTTGAGCGGAGGCGAATGTCAAAGGGTAAAATTGGCCGGAGAACTTTCGAGGAGGGGCACGGGCAATACCCTCTATATCCTTGACGAACCCACCACCGGACTGCATTTTGAGGACGTGCGTATGTTGCTCGAAGTGCTGCAAAGATTGGTCAACCACGGAAATACCGTTATTGTAATCGAACACAATCCGCAAATAATCAGCAGTGTGGATTGGATTATAGACTTGGGGCCGGAAGGAGGCGACTTGGGGGGAGAAATCGTAGCCACGGGAACCCCCGAAACCATTATGAGAAACACCAAAAGTTATACAGGACCTTTTATCAAAACACCTACATCATGAATCCAATTCCGATTTATTGCCGTAACAACCGGCAAGAGGTTTTATGCGCGCCGGGAACCACCCTCGCCCAATTGGCCCAACAGCTCCGGCTCAATCCGGAGGTACCCTTTCTATCCGCATTTGCGGACCATAAGCTCAAAGACCTTGCCTTTGAAATCTATAAACCTTATGAAGTCGAATTTATAGACCTGTCTCATTTAGACGGCATGCGGACCTATATCCGGTCGCTAAGTTTTCTCCTTCAAAAAGCGGTACACGACCTTTACCCTCAAAAAAAGATGATTCTCGACTATTCGGTTTCCAACGGACTGTATGGCATACTCGACTCCGCCCATCCAGTCGCTTGCAGTCATCAGGAAATCGAGGCCATAACCAAAAGAATGAGGGAATTAGTCGGCCAAAAAATTCCTTTTATCCGCACCCGTAAGCCCATTCAAGAGGCGATTAAGATTTTCAAATCCATCGGAAAAGACCAAAAGGCCCTGCTGCTGGAAACCCGCCAAAGTTTTTATGCATCGGTGTATTATTTAGACGGTTATCCAGATTGTTATTTTGGCCCTTTGGCGCCCGACACCGGATGCCTTGAGGTGTTTGGGCTTGTTCCCTATCATCAAGGCTTTCTGCTTCAATACCCCGGTCCCGAAGATTTTGGTCGCATCCAACCCCGAATTAGTCAAGAGAAAGTATTTGAAGTCTTTAAGGAACACTCCAATTGGTGTCAAGTTATCGGGGCAAAAAACATAGGTTCCATCAACGAACGCATCCAAAACGACGAGGCGGCCAACATGATTATGGTTTCGGAGGCCCTTCACGAACGCAAATACGCCCAAATGGCCGACGAACTCTGTAAACGCCGCGACCAGTTGAAATTAGTCCTTATTGCCGGACCTTCGAGCAGCGGAAAGACCACCACCTCTAAACGCTTGGGACTGCATGCGCGGGTGGTGGGGCTTAAGCCTGTGATTATTGAGTTGGATAACTATTTTGTAGACCGGGAAAAAACGCCTAAGGATGCCAAGGGCGACTACGATTACGAAGCCTTGGAAGCCCTTGACTTGGATTTTTTGAATGAGCAGTTGCTGGCGTTGTTCCGGGGAGAAGAAATCGAATCGCCGACTTTTGATTTTGTTCAAGGGAAACGCCTGTTTAAAGGCGACCGGATACGCCTCGGCCCCAAAGAACTTTTGATACTCGAAGGCATACACGGCCTCAACCCCAGACTGACGGAGGCCATAGACAACGCCCACAAGTACAAGGTATATGCCTCGGCTTTGACCTCCCAGTCTCTTGACGAAAACAACCGGGTGTTTACCACCGACAACCGGATGCTGCGCCGGATTGTCCGGGACGCTCAGTTTAGGGGTACCAATGCAGAAAGCACCATCCTGCGCTGGCCCAGTATTCGCAGGGGAGAATACAAGCATATTTTCCCTTTTCAGGAGCAAGCCGATATTATGTTTAACTCTGCCCTTTTGTATGAATTGTCGGTGTTAAGGTATTTTGTAGAACCTTTGCTCCGCCGGATTCCCCCCTCTTCGCCCGCTTATCCCGAGGCATACAGACTCCTCAAGTTTTTGCACTATATTGAGTATATGCCCCCAAAATACTTTATCCATATTCCGCCCGTGTCGGTATTGAGAGAATTTATTGGCAACAGCGGCTTGTTTTAACCCTTGTTTTATGAGAACATTTACTTTATTCTTTCTTACATTTATCACTATGACCGACCTTTTGGGACAAAGCCGCCGTAGCGGTTTGCCGTGGACAACACGCAGCGAAGTGATTGCACAAAACGGAATGGTGTGTTCGTCGCACCCCTTGGCCACGCAGGTAGGCGTGGATATTTTAAAGAAAGGCGGGTCTGCCGTAGATGCCGCCATTGCCGTCAACGCCTGTCTTGGCCTCATGGAGCCAACGGGTTGCGGAATAGGAGGCGACCTCTATGCCATAGTTTGGGACGCCAAAACCCAACGACTGTATGGGCTAAACGCAAGCGGACGTTCCCCAAAATCATTACATCTTAGCCACTTTAAAGAGCAGGGAATGGATAAGATTCCCACCTACGGCCCCTTATCGGTAAGCGTACCCGGTTGTGTGGACGGATGGTTTGAGCTGCATGCAAAATTTGGTCGCTTGTCCATGCAGGAAATTTTAAAACCGACTATTGATTACGCACATGCCGGCTTTCCGTTCACCGAGGTAATTACAGCCACTTTTTTGCGGGGAATGGGACTGTTGTCTCACTATCCCAATGTTAAAGAAACCTACGCGCCCAACGATGAAGCATGGGAAAAAGGCGATATTTTTCGCAACCCAATGTTAGGAAAAACGCTGCAACTGATTGCCGATAAAGGACGGGACGAGTTTTACAAGGGAAGCATTGCCCAAACCATCGCCGACTTTATGAAGTCGCAGGGAGGTTTTTTAAGTTACGACGATATGGCTGCCCACACCTCGGATTGGGTGGAACCCGTATTTACCAACTACCGAGGCTACGACGTGTGGGAATTACCCCCCAACGGACAGGGAATTGCCGTCTTGCAAATGCTCAATATTCTGGAACACTACGATATGAAATCGTTTGGCTTTGGTTCTCCGGAACATATTCACTACTTTATAGAGGCAAAAAAATTGGCGTTTGAAGACAGGGCTACATACTACGCCGACCCCGCTTTTGCCCACGTCCCTGTTCAAACCTTGATTAGCAAAGAATACGGCGCAAAGCGTCAGACGCAGATTGACGACCTCCGCGCAGCCACTTCCCCACAACCGGGCGCCATGACCAACGCCAACAATACCATCTATTTAACGGTTGCCGATAAGGATGGAAATATGGTCTCCTTTATTCAAAGCAATTTTCACGCCTTGGGCAGCGGAATGGTTCCTACGGGCTTGGGATTTATGCTGCACAACCGAGGCGAGTTTTTCAGCCTGCAGGAGGGCCATGCCAACATCTATGAGCCCGGGAAGCGTCCCTTCCACACCATTATTCCTGCATTTATCACCAAAGACGGGCAGCCTTATTTTAGCTTTGGCGTAATGGGCGGCGATTTTCAGCCACTCGGACACGTGCAAATTATCTTGAACATGATTGACTTTGGCATGAATCCTCAAGAAGCGGGAGACGCGCCCCGTATTAACCACCTTGGCTCTACCTCTCCCACCGGCGAAGCTCAAGAGCGAGACGGCGGCAGCGTAGTACTCGAAAACGGATTTTCTCCCGAAACCGTGCGCAAACTGTTAAGCATGGGGCACAAAGTAACCTATGGCTTTGGCGGAACCTATGGAGGCTATCAAGGAATCCTTTTTGACGCCCGCCGCAGGGTCTATTTTGGAGCATCGGACAGCAGAAAAGACGGCTGTGCCATGGGGTATTAGCTTGTTGACCGATTATCGGTTACGCAACCAAAGTTCGGGATTTTGGCTGTTGGCACCTTTATATAATTGAAAATGAAGAGAATAATTCCCGTCTATTTCTGCAAGCACGCCCAAGACCGTACCCACGCTGACTTGGTCTCCAACCTTAACCCTTACGGTGCCCAATCCGCAATAAACAGTGTAGTACGAGCCATGCTGCACCATAACGCACAGGTTGTAGCTCGGATTTAAAAATACCTGCTTAACCACCCCTTGAAAAACGGCAAAAACCTCGTCGTTTGGGTTGCCGGCAATACCCATCCCGTGGTTAAAGGGGAGTTTAATACCTCTCAAAACGGGATGATTGTGTTGTCCGTAAGGCTCTGTGATGACTCTTTGGTTGAGGGGCCAAGGCAATCTGCCTCGGTTTTGTTCAAAATCGGCAGCCAAAGTCCGGTCTATTTCCTGCTCTCGGGGGGTAGCCGTTTGGCGCTGCCTTTCGGCCTCGGCCAACATGCGCTCTATTTCACGGTTAATCCGATTTACCTCGTTTTGCTTTTGCTGTAACTGCGCCCTAAGCGCACTTTCTTGCCGAGACATATCGGAAACCATCTGACGGGACTGTCGTTCTTCTGTATTGAGCGATGCTAATTCTTTTTGCCGCTCTCCCCGCAATGTCTCTGTTTCTGCCTGCAAGCTAAGTAGTTCTTTCATTTCTTCGTCTACCCGTAACCGAACCTGTTTTATCCGGATTGCCTGCCGGTTGATGGACTCGGAATAACTTTTAAAATAACGCCAGCGTCTGTATGCCTGTGTGAAATCTTGACTACCAAAGATATATGCTAACCACACCTGCCGGTCCCGATGCACGTAAGCCTTGTATAATAGCTGCACATAAGCATCCTCTATGGCCCGGTATTCGTCCTGTAACTTGGCGATTTCGTCCCGTTTTCTGCGTACAGAAGTCCCTAATTGATTCATCTGCACATCTATGTTCGCAAGCAAATCTTTTCTTGAATTTATTTTTTGCTGGAGCAAAGTAAGTACCCGCAATCTGTTTCTTTGCTCCACTTGAGTAGATGCTATTTGTCTGTCAATAACCGCAATTTCCCGTTCGATTGCCTGACGTCGACGGGTTTGTTCGTCTAAATTTTGGGCAAATACCCCTAAGGGGAGGATGAGTACACACAGATAAAGACAGATACGCATGGGCTATGGTTTCATTTGCGTTTTACGCAGGGTAATCTTTTTTTCCAATTCGGGATTCTTTTCTCTGGCTTTGGCCTGTTCCCAGTACACAAAAGCCAAATCGTATTCTTTAAGCGCAAACAATACTTCGGCATAATGGTCTAATACCTCTGCGCCTAACTCTCTGCCTCCGTACATCATTACCTGCCGAAAAATGGCTTTAGCTTCTTGGTGGCGACCCATTACATGGAGAATCCAGCCAAAAGTATCCAAATAAGTAGGGTTTTGAGGTTCGGCGTCAATGGTCTTTTTACTCATTTCGTAGGCCTTGTTCAACTTTTTTCCCTCTAAAGCCAAAAAGTAGGCGTAATTGTTTAAGGTTCTCACTTGGTCGGGGTCAAACTTTAGGGACTGTTCATAGGCTTTAAACGACTTACGGGGGGTTTTTGTTAAATAATACAAATCTCCCAATATGGAATAAGTTTGGGCCAACAGTCCGGGATTGCCCTTGGCCATAGGCAAGACCCGCTCAAAAAGAAGAATGGCTTCCGGTACACTACCCAATTGCCAAACAGCCAAGCCTTCCATGCTGACGAAATGAGGGTCTTTGGGGAATCGTTGCCTCGCTTCCCGCGCCAAAGCATGGAGTTTGTCCCAATCTTGCAGGAAGTGATGGATAGACATGTATTGAGACCAAGCCATTGCATCTTGGGGATAGCGGGCTGCGTGTTGCTCAAGCACTTCTACCGCCGTCTTTTCTTTTCCTGCCTGTACCAAAAAGCCGGCGTAAAAGTAAACAAGAGAGGTATCGGTTGGGTGGCAGTGGTACATTTTGGCAAAAAGAGAGTCTACTTGAGGCAGGAAGGTGCCTACAAAAGCCCTGTTTTGCATCAGTTGTTCCATAAAGTCCTTTTTTAGGGATGCATCCACATCGGCGTGGTCCATAATAAGGTACATGTTTTGAAAGAAAAGGTCGTACTGCCGCCTCATCCTGTACATTTCTGCCAGTCCAAAAACTGCCGGTATGCAGTCGGGGTCTAAAGCTACCGCTTGGTGGTAACAGGCAAGGGCCAAGCTGTCCTTTCCCGATTCGGCATAGAAATCGCCCAAGATGGCAAAAGTCCGGGGCGAAGCGTAGGTGTCGGCCATTTGCTCCATCCACTGGATGGCTTCGTCCGGTTTTTCCTGCATCAACAGCAGATTAAAGCGATAAAGACCCGTGGACTCCGAGGCGCCGTTCATTTCTTCTATATGGTCTAAAAGCGCCAAAGCTTTTTCGGTGTCTTTACGGTTGAGGTAGAGGTTGGCCAAATCGTAATACAGGTCGCTCTTTCGAGGGTGGCGCGCCACCAAATCTTCATACACCTCAATCGCGGCAGCTATTTGTCTATTACTTAAATACAACTGGGCAATCTGCGTTTGATACCAGTAATTGGACGTGTCGGCCCGGGCGGCGGCTTTCATATAGTCCAAGGCTTGGGTCGTATTTCCTTGAAAGTACCTTATGTTGCCTAAATAATACAGCGCCGCATCGTTTTGAGGATTGAGCTTGAGTACCCGTTTGAAACAGTCCTCCGCATAGGCGTAATCCCCCTGATGAAATCCGCTTAATCCCTCCATATAATAAAATCCCTCAGCCCCTTCCCTTGGGCCCGTCTTTGAGGAAAGACCGCAGGCGCACAGGACGAAAGACAATACGAGCAGGGCCGTAAAACCAAAGATTTTGTTCATGCCGTACACAAAATAAGCACAAATATAGCATTAAACCGGCCCGATTTGAAATTTTTTTTTTCTTGATGCAACTTTTTTGCCTTTTTTTGCATCTAATATGAGAACGCTACAATGAGCATTGGAAAAGAGACGACGTCTATAGATTTTGAAGCATTGGTGCAAAAGGTCCTCAAAAAGGACGTTCGAGCCCAGCGGCAACTCTATGACCACCTCTCGGGCAAAATGCTGGCGCTGTGTTGCAGATATATAGGAAGCAGGGAAGCCGCCAAAGACGTGATGCACGATGCCTTCATTGTACTGTTCGAAAAACTTGGATACTATTCAGGCACAGGTTCTTTTGAGGGTTGGGCGCGAAAAATTTTCGTAAATACGGCGTTAACGCATCTGCGCAAATCGGATGTTCTTAGGTTTAGCGAACCGGTTGAGTACTTAAAGGCTCAGCCTTTGTCTTTTACCGAACTTGACAAGATTTCCGTTGAACATCTGCTCCAGTGCGTTGCATCTATGCCTTCGGGTTTTAGGACGGTCTTTAACCTGTTTGCCATAGAAGGGTATCCGCATCACGAAATCGCAGAAATACTGCACATCAGCGAGAGTACTTCAAGGTCTCAGTACCTAAGGGCCCGCGCATGGTTGCAACAGAGAATAAAAGAATTTGAATAAAATACGAGATATGATGACACGAATCTGCATATTTTTTACCTTGCTTGTGGGCTTAACCGGATGTTTGGAGAAAGAACAACCGGGACTGG
>Ga0131853_10014205_pt1 | contig 14594 bp, 12 predicted proteins | sample TergutLab28metaG_FD_92764 | JGI IMG/M metagenome (GOLD analysis project Ga0131853, IMG submission 92764) | Labiotermes labralis P1 segment gut microbial communities from Petit-Saut dam, French Guiana - Lab288 P1 (version 2) (version 2) | ecosystem: Host-associated > Arthropoda: Insects >... | reverse complement strand
ACGTTAAAGCGGTACATCAAGCCGCTGGGCTTTGATTTTGTTCGCTACAATCACATCCTGAAAGCGATGGATAACGTTGACGAGGTTGATCCCGACGGTATCATCATCAGCGCGAGGGATTTTCCCCGGCATTGGAAAATTATGGCAAAGTTTATCCGCGGCGAGCGCCCGAAAGAACTGTGCCCTCTCATTATCCTGAAAGGCAAAGATTTCTCCACCGACGATGCTTCCAAAGCTTCGTTTTTGGGAGTCAGCGCGATTGTAAGCGAATTGTTGGATGATTTTTCAGAAGTAAGCCACTTGCAGGCAATACTTGGGCGTTATACACCAATCAAAGAAAAGCGCCGCTCCCGCCGTTTGCACACAGAACCCCGCCACAAATTTGGCTTTGTCTGTATTCGCTCAGGCGTTCGCCGTACATTGATAACTGGCACTATAAAAAATATTTCCGCAGGCGGGATGATGTTTCAGCCGGATGATTCCTCCGCCATTGTGCAACTTTTGCAGGATGTGATGACAAGCACCGAACTAAACGATTGTTCCCTGCGGGCGGGGGATTCTATACTTTCCCCCGTGTGCCGCGTTTTAAGAATTGACCGAAACATCGCGTTTAGTTTTTCTTCCTTTCCTGACGGCGAGCAGGAAATCCTTAACAGTTATATAACAAGCCTTTCTCGTTAGTTACAGAGTTGCCCGGTAAAACAATGTGTAACCAATGTTACCGCGCAACTTCAGCTGTCCATTTCTTATTTCTTCAGCGTCGACTGTGCCGCGCGGTTTATCCCTGAACTAATATCTGCAAGGAGTGAGCGGGCATTTTGCGCTTGGGCAATCGCATCGCTGTAATTGCTTTCCTGAAGGCTTGCCCGCGCATCGTTGTAACTGCGGTGTGCGGAATCCAGGTCTCCGGAATAGGCATCAAAATCAAGGGTGAGATCGCCGGCTTGACGGGCGGCGCTCAGGGCGCTTGAAACTTCCGCAAGCGGTGCGCTCAGACCGTTGACAAGATTCGCCACTTCGCTGCGCGCCCGGTTTGCGCCAGTGCTGCCTTCGGAAATCGCCCGTTCGGCAAGGTGAATCGCCTCCGCCGCGAAATTCCGCGCCGCGTCAAAACGCCGGGCATCGGACTCGCTCTGCATTCTGGTCAGCGCATCTTTAGCGCGCAGAAGGGTGTTCGGCGCGTAATTAACCGCATCAGCGTTGTTTTCCGCCCGAATAACGGCATCGTGGGCATTGTTCATTTCTTCAGTCGGCGGCTTCCCGCAGCTCGACATTACCACGCTCAAAACCAACGCAAGGAATATACTAGCAAACTTTTTCATACGCTCTCCTTAAATCTTCTAACTCTTTCACTATATCTTCAGCTATTCTATATCTTATATTTATCGGCTAATTGCTTAAATTTTATTAAAAATTTTCCGAAAAATAAAGAAGATGACAGCGTATATTTCAAGGAAAGCTTCGTGGCTCCGGTATCTGGTGTCGTTTTTGCCAGGTGCGGGGGCAGCCGCGCTGTTTTGCGTGTTATTTTCAGGTCCCCGGCTGGGGCCGCTCTACGACTTTCTCCTCACATGGCGTTCTCCTCCCGTTGCGCGGGAGATTTTGCTTATCGACAGCTCTGCGCCCGGCGGCGAATTGGATAGCGATATTCTCGACCCCGGCGCGGCAGTGTCGCTGCTATACACGATGGCTGAGTTTGGAGCGCGGACGCTAATCATTCAAGTTCCAGTTCTCGGGTTGCCGGCGGGCGGGAGCGCTGACGAGGCAGAAATCCTGTACCGTTTTGACGAAGAATTTTCTCTTTTAAGCGGGAATATCCGCAATCTTTTTGATGCAATTCGGACAGGCTCTGTTGCCCCGGCGGAGGCCGCGCGGTATGTCGGGATGCTGGTGGAGCTTTCGGAAACGGGCAAGGAGCGGCTGGTGTCTGCGCTGATTCGTCGGGACGCGGAAAGCATCGACCGTATGGAAAAAGCCGCCGCGTTTTTCGGTGCTGTCAGACGCCCCGGCGACCTGCGCGTGCAGTTGATTGCATCCGGCGGCAGAGGCCGCCCCGGCGTGTTGGCGGAAACAAGCGAATATTCCCGCCCGCAAAACGACCGGGACGGCGTTCTCAGGCGGGCGGCGCTGGCGCTGAATGTGCCGTACATTTCCGAAGAAGGGGCTGCCGAACGGACGCTGGAGCATATCATTTACGGGGCGCTGAAGGAGCGGTTTGAACCTGAGGGAATTGCCGCGTTCCTGCCGCTCGATCGAAGCGGAGCGGTGCTTTTTGAAATCCCCCACCGCGAAACATTCCGGCGGATAAGTATTCTGGATGTTATGGCGTACGAAGAAGCCGAACGGGAATTGCGGCGGCTCATTGCCGAAGGGGAATCGCAGGGGATTTTTCGTGGAATCAACGGGGAAAATCGCCCTGGCTTTCTGTTTGATCACGCGCTGTTCCTGCGCGGCGGTGGTTCTGGCGGCAGCTCCATCGAGGTAAACAAACTGGCGTGGCTCAGTTTCCGCACAAGGTACTTTGAATCGCTGGAATCGTTTCTCTCAGGTACGGCGGCGGGAACAGTCGCGGCTGGCGCACCGGACGTTGTCTCCGCGCTACGGGCGAAACACAGCGAAGTCCTCTTGCTCAGGCACAAGCTGCAAGAGGCGCTGGAAGATTCTTTTTCCATACTAGGCAATCCTGAGTATACGAAAGCTTCTGCGCTGTTAGCCAACAGCATCCTCACACGGCGGGCGATTGAGCCGGGGGAATTCCTGTACCTTCTTTTAGGTTCGCTTGTATCTGCGCTTTTAATTTGTTTTTTTATTAAATCACTTCCCCCCGCGAAAACGCTGGGAATCGGTGTACTGTTGACACTGCTCTGTACGACTGGGTTTTCCGTGTTCTTTGTTGTCTCAGGTATATGGCTCGATCCGCAAGCCCCCGCCATCGCAAGCGCCATTGGCGTTCTGATTTCCTTTGCCTTTGCACTGGCGGCAAAAACCCGCCACTCGCGGCGCTTCAATCTAGCGTACGCGCCCATCGTTTCCCGCCCGTGCCTTGAAAGCCTCATCGAAGCGGGCAAGCCGCAGCCCTCGAAAATCATCGCAACGCAGGCGGCTGTGGTGGCGATAAAAAACGAACGCTCTGTACCGAGCGAACATACAGACGACCGCCTTGCCCCGAGCCACGAGACACTTGCGTTTCAGGAAAAAGCGGCGGAACTCGTTAAGAAAGCCGAAGCGACGATCATCGGAACAGAAGGCGACATTGTGATCGCCTGTTTCGCCTCGCCACTGGAACGGGTTTTTCTGGAAAGCCGGGAGCAGTCCCCCTACGAAGGAATTATTCGCGCCCCGTCAGCGATGGCGCTGCACGCGGTGGACTTCGTGTCCGACGTTGCCCGCCAAGCCGGATGCGAATCGTGGCACTTCGGCATACATATGGGAAACTGCACGTTCATCTGGACAGAGCTTTCCGGCTACTTCGCGCTGGGCATTCCCGTGCAGCGCGCGAAAATACTTTCGCGGCTCACCGGACGTTACAAATCGCGGATTATCGTATCCTCCTCGATTCACGAATTCCTGCCGGACATGGTGGGGAAAAAACTCGGCATCCTGAAAGAAAACGACGGCAGTGAAAGCGAGCTATTCTACCGCCTCGCGGACAAAGGATAATTGGGCGTAGTCGCAGCCTGGTATCAAAAAATTAACGCACTAATTTTCCTGATTTAAATTCTACGACTTCCCCCGGTGCCGTTATTAATGCCCGCTCGTAACCGTTTGTAACTTCATCAAGCACCGTTTTTGGATCGCCGCAAAATGCGGGGAAGTTCTGATCAACGAAAGAGCCGTAGTGATATGGCATTATATAAGCATCTTTCAGCAAATTGGAAAGGGTACAAGCACCCATAGGGTTAAGATGGTATGTACACAGTGATACATCAATCACTACAAATTGTATCCCTTTATCTTTCAGAAAAAGATGCTCTTCCATTAATCTTGTATCGCCAGGGAAAAAGCAATAAACATCTGGCGTCTTAACAAGAAAGCCAACAGCATCTCCGCTTCTAAACGGCTTGTCTAACCGCTGGGGATCCATGAGTTGCCAGGGATGATCTGCCGGAAACACTTCTACTTCCACATTTGGATAATGAAAAATATCCCTTGAACGGCATGAAGTAAGCAAATCAATATCAATTCTCATTCGTGCCAACTTTTCAAAAACTGGCGGCGGACCTATCATCTGAGGTTTTAACTGACTGAGAGAATGGGGAGTTATCTTTCCCAAATGATCATCATCAGAATGGGTGTACAGTGCAACATCTACGTTTGGAATATCATCCGGGTCGATAGGATATTTTATTTTTAGCACCGGGCCTGTTTCACATTGTTCAGGATGTCCCGGCATCGTTTTTAATACAGGGTCTATGAGAACAATCGTTCCCCGTGCGTTAATCAGGAAACCTGCTCCGCCAAGCCAATAAATTCTGGTTACATCGCATTTCCCGAAATCATCTTTTGTAATAGTAATTGTTCGCTTTGCAGTTACAGAAGTTAAATTTAAATAATTCATATTCACGCTCCCTTTTTCATTAAAAATTATTGCCTCAGTTTTGCATTTCGACTATTAACCATAAGTATTATGATCAACAACAATCCTTGAAAAAACAAACGTAGTCCAGGCGGCATATTGAACGTTTGAAGTATACTTGTCAAAAGAACAAGAACCAGCGCCCCCAATGCAGCGCCGATATAGTTTCCTTTCCCGCCGGACAGTTTCGTTCCGCCGATAACTACCGCCGCTACGGAAAGGAGTGTATAATCTCTGCCCATTTGCATTTGGGCAGTTCCGGCAAATCCTACCAAGGCAAGACCTGCAAGACCTGCCATCATGCCACCAAACGTATAAGCTGCAATACTTATCAGCCGGACAGAAATACCGGAAAGGCGGGCGGCATTACTATTGTTGCCAGTTAACACCAGCAGCCGCCCGAATTTACTGCCGCGAAGAAGAAGATATTCCGCCATAAAAAGAAGCACTACAATTATCAGCGTTAAGAGCCGGATCGGCCCAAAGAGCGTCATGCTTACGGACTGCAACTCGTCGCTAATGATTAGTGTGGGAACGCCCCTGGTTACCAAGAGTGTAAATCCGTACACAACGTTTGACATAATAAGGGTCATAACTAAGGGAGCTATTTTAAGCAACTGTGTCCCCATACCATTCAGCAAGCCTACTAATCCTCCCAGAAAAACCGAATACACGATCATAACGGAAAGGGAAATTACCGAGAAACCACTTGCGAAGGCAACTGTGGGACCCAGAAGCGCAGTCATGGACATAATTGCTCCAACGGACATATCAATTCCTGCGCTCCCGGAAATAACGACAGTAGCCTGTCCAATCGCAACGAGGGAAAGAATACTGGCAGTCATGAGAAGGCTGCTAATATTGTTCATCGATATATATCCGCTGGTAAGACTCTCACCGATGATAAGCAGTCCAATGGAAGCGATAATCGGAGGTGCGTAGGGGTTTTTTATTATTTTCTTGACATAAGGATTATTTATTTTCATGCTTAGCCCTTAGCCTTCTTCACAAAAATATTCTTGAAGAATGTCCGATTATTAGAGTTCCCAATGGCAATCGTAAAAACAACACCAAGAAGAAGAATAAGTCCCTGTACAAATCCTTGTGCAAACGATGAAAGCCGCAGAGCAACAACGGTAGAAAGTAATATGCTCAAAAAAAGCGCACCAAATATGGCACCCCACGCATCACCTTTGCCGCCGCGCAGAGAAACGCCGCCAATAACAGCAGCCGCGATTGATGTCATGCTCATAGTTGAGCCAATGTAAGGAGTCCCCGTGGATATTGCCGCACTTATATATAATCCCGCGAGCCCTGCACAGAAGCCTCCAAACGTATGAACTATATAACGTACAGCAACTACATTAACACCTGATGCATAAGCTTTTTGCTCATTTTGACCAAGAGAGAAAACAGCCAAATAGAATTTTGTTTTGCACAACAGTATCCAAACAATAAGCGGTAAAATCATAACTATATAATGCATAGGTATAAATCCAAATATTTGTATATTAAAGAACGCATTGTACGAAAAGGGAATATGCCCCCCAGGGACAGGCAAAATCCAGAGTGCAAGCCCCGAATATATAGTAGAAGTCGCAAAGGTCGCGAGCAGGGCATTTACCCGGACAGTACCAATAATAAACCCATTGATAAACCCTGCGACAATTGCACAAAATAGCGCAATTAAGGCGGCTGTAAGAACAGGCGTACCATTCATTACCATTACAACAATAATAACGTTGGTCATGGAAACAATGGCTCCCAATGAAATATCAATACCGCCAATCAGGATTGCGGCTGTAACCCCTATCGTAATGCAAATAATCGGTCCATTGGTAAAAATAAATGCGTCAAGCCAATAGCGGTTAAAAAAGCCACCTATTCTAATATTGATAAAGAAGAACAAAATAAAAAGCAGCAATGATGGCAAGGCGCTCCAGGAAATTATTTTATCTTTGATTATTCGTAAATCCATAATTTGCATTACTGTGATCCTCCCTTTACGGGCATTGAAGCAGCAGAAATTTTTTCCCTTGTTATATTTGCACCAGTCAAGGCAGCAACAATTTTCCCCTCATACATCACCAAAATCCTTGACTTTTTTACCATCGATGTAATATTTACAAGTTCATCATCATCGCTAGAAACCATTACCACTGCATTGCCCTTCTCAACAAGTTCTGCAAGCGCTCTATGGAGATCAGCCCGTGCGTTTACATCGATCCCTTTTGTAGGATCATCAGCTAAGAGCAGAAAAGGCAACGTATCCAGCCATCTCGCCACGACAACTTTCTGCTGGTTGCCGCCGGAAAGGGACGTAATAAGTTGTCTGGTGTCGTTGTATTTAATATTGTAGGAATCCAGAAGAGCTTTTGCATCCGGCATAGTTTTATTTTTTACAAGAGTTTTTACAACGGATACATTTTCCCGGATATTTCTTTCGTTGAATATACCATCGCCTTCACGGTCGCCGGAAATAAATGCAAAACCATGCTGCACTGCTTGTTTTGGGTTGCGGATACTTTGCTTTGCCCCATGTACCTTAATGTCTATTGAACCATCAAGGGCAAAGAGAGCTCTGACCAAGTCTGACTGCCCATGCCCCTGCAAGCCGGCTATACCGACAATTTCGCCCTTGCATATTTCAAGGTTCACTGTACTGTGGTAACTTTTTATTGGTATTTTTTCAGCACTTATAAAACTATCTTCCGAAGTGCCTGTTTCGATATGTTTGCCTTCACCATGATATGAAATAATATCCTGCCCAACCATAAGCGAAAGAAGTTCGTCTTCGGTCTTTTCCTGCATTGGAAAAGTGCCGACTGTTTCTCCGTTACGCATAATTGTTACAGAATCACAGATAGCGTATAACTCATGCATACGATGAGATATAAATAGAACAATGCACCCCTTCTCTTTCAATACCTTGATAATTTTTTCTACGATTTCTACATCCTCTCGATAGAGGGCTGATGTTATTTCATCAATAATGAGAATTTTCGGATGCTGAACGAGCGCCTTGGCAAGCTCGAGCATGTATTGCTGATTTGGCGGAAGTCCGGCGATTGTTTTACCGATAAGATGGGTAAGTCTCATGTGTGAAAGAACTTCTTCGGCGCGTTTTTTAATTTCTTTTTTATCTCTGCTGCCCGTTACCTTTTTTGGCGGATTGCACAGGCTGATATTTTCTTCTACGGTGAGATTGTTAAATAAACTGAGTTCCTGACTTGTAACAATTATGCCCGAATTCTTAGCAGTCCGTGGAGAATTACAATTTATCGGGCGGTTCTCAAACGTAATGTTTCCGGAATCTTTAGCATAAATCCCGCCGGTAACTTTGGCAAGCGTAGATTTGCCGGAACCGTTCCCACCCAAAATTGCGCGGACTTCCCCTTTTGCGACAGCCATATCGGCATTTTTTATTGCTATGACACTGCCAAAGCTCTTTGCGATATTCTGTAAAATAAGCCCGTCGTTTTCCATTTCAACCCTTCAAATAAAGACAAGCTTCTGCACCACGGCGAATGGGCAAATCTGCCAACGGCATATTTGCCCATTCGCCCAAAGTTGTCCGAAAAGACAGCTTTTCGGACAACTCCGCTTTAATCACGGTTACTCAAAGAGACTTTCCACAACCTCGTCTGACAACCAGCCGTCAAGAGCAGCGGATTCTGGCAGGTCGGCAAGAATCTCCAAAGCTTCGGCAAGGGAGATAGACTTGGTTCCGACAAGCCCTTGCATCCAGATTGCGTTCTGATTTGCTTCCTTCGTTACAACGTAGGGAGAGTCGATATAAATGGTGTTAATCAGATTGGGATCATCCACGTGCGGTTGAAGAACTCCTTCCCGGAATTTTCTGCCCTGGAGCAGTTTAATCGTTATATCCAACGCACTTCTGGAAATTCCAGGTGGATAGGAAATCCCCATAGTATTCAGATTAGGCATTTCTGCCCAGCGTGTGAAGAAACTCTTTATGAAGTCCCCGGTCATTGTCGGAGGAGTTCTTCCGGCGTTTTCATAGGCTCTAAAGATACCTTCCGCCATAATATCCTGCGTTAAAATGGCGTCAAAGTTGATATTAGAAGCAAGAATTGTAGTCATAAGCGCTTGGGCTTCTGTCGGAGACCACCGGCCATGCACTTGGCTAACAATTCTCATACCGGGATAGTGTTCGGCAAACACCCTTCTGTTTTCACCTTCCCGCAGGATAGAAGCAGGCGCGCCTGGCACTCCGGCGATTTCCACTACATCACCCTTGCCCTTAAGCTGTTCGGCAAGCCAGACAGCCTGGACTCTCTGCCAGCTTACATTGTCGCCAAATACGGCATAGGTTCCCGGGAAGGGACCAGCAGAGTCTACAAACACAACCAAAACACCCATCTGCAAAGCTCTGTTTACCACTGGCAGCATTGCAACAGGGCTTGCCGGATTGATGAGTATCGCATCGACGCCCTGGTTCAAAAAGGCGTGAATCTGGTTGAGCTGTTCCGTTATATCAGCATTGGTATTGGCAGTGAAAAATTCACTGATGATACCCATCTCTTGATATTCGCGGGCTCTTTCCTCGAAGATTTGCATGTGCTGGGCGCGCCATGTATTGCCGAAATAGCCATTGGACATAGCAACTGAGAAGCCGCCTGTTTTTTGTTCACCTCTCTGTGCAACACCCTGTGATTCTTTCTTGGTACAAGCTATGAAAGAAAATATCATAGCCGTAACAAGAATTGCCGATAAAAATACCTTTTTCATTCTTTAATCCTCCTCCTAAACGTACAATAAAATATATTAATGCCTATTAGGCAATAACTTTAGGAAATTTGGTGTCGCCTGATCGTATAGAAGGCTCGTGCCCAGGAAGAATACAATGTGCAAAACGGCGGATGGTCTCCAAACTTTTAAAGACTTCTTCAGAATTGGTTACGATGCTTGGTTCTTTGTCTTCATTTATGTTGGCTAGCAGGTTGCAAATATCACCGGAGACGCAAAGAGCTCCGTCATCTGTATCGAAAAAAACCGATTGCGAGCCTTTCGTATGCCCCGGTGTGGGGAGCAGTCTAAGACCGGGTAAGATTTCATATTCGCCGTCAACAAAATGCCACTTAAAATACGAAATCGCTTGTTTGTCAATCGCAGGAAGATCGTAAAAACGAACATTGGACTTCGGTGGATTAAAGGCAGTATCAAATTCGCTGCGTTGAACATAACAACGCGCATTCGTAAACACATAATTTCGCCCGCAGTGATCATAGTGAAGATGTGTATTAATAACAATGTCCACTTCATCAGGTTTCCAGCCCACAATCTTCTGCACAGCAACTTCAATTATTTCATCAGGTTTAACGTTTAAATCGGGCTCTACAGCTTTAAATACCTCTAAATCCCTAACCCCGGTATCCACTATGACTTTATGCTTTCCATCCGTGGCTGCGGCACACCAGATTGGAACGGTCATTATAATACCTTTCCCCTCAAAGTGAGTTAAGCTAGAGCGGTCTAATTTAATTGTCCCAACTTGAATAGACGTAACTTTCCATTTTGTCATAGTTCACCCCTTATTACCTATAACCAAAAAACAACCAAAAAATCTTAATTGAGAACAAATTTATTATGCGCACGGGTATTTTAATCTGTCAAGTCTTTTTTATTATTAAGCTGTCGCTTCAGTGCGCTTATGATTTATAACTCATAATCCCCTGCCAATTTTTTGACAAAATACCGCCTTCGTATAATACTTATACTATTACAAAACATGAGGAAATAAGATGCCGTTACGATATTTAAGGAATAAAGAAACCACTCCGCGCAACGAAACATTCAGCAACTCAGGCGTTGATGCCTTGCTGTCCGAGAGTAGGCGCTTGCTGAAAGAAAGCGCGTCAAGCGACCATCTCAACGTTGCCAAACCTGATAGCGGGCTGCAACCTGAAGTTAAAGAGATATTCGAGAACCTGTCAAACGCGCTGAAAAATTATCAGGACAGGATGCAGTACAACGTTATGAAGTACCAGCTTGCGAACAACGCACTGCACACCGGCTTGTGGGATATGGATGTAATTGACGGCGATCCGGTTAATCCGAACAACACGTTTATCTGGACGAAGGAGTTTCGCGAAATGCTGGGGTTCACGAGCGAAAGAGATTTTCCCAATGTGCTGAGCAGTTGGAGCGACCGCCTTCATCCCGATGACAAAGAACAAACGCTCAACGCGTTCGCCAAGCACATGACTGACCGTTCCGGAAAAACGCCCTACGATGTCAAGTATCAGTTAAAGTTAAAAAGCGGCGAGTACGGTTATTTCCGGGCTACTGGCGATACAGTGCGCGACAGTAACGGCGTGCCGCTGCGGGTGGCGGGGCTTTTGCTGGATTTGGCGAGCGAAAAAAGAGCGGAGGAGCTTGACCGGCAGTTGGCGGAACAAATTAAGCAGGACTCGAAACTTGTCAACAATATTGCAAAACTGGTGAGTGATTTTAATCAGGGGATCGAGGTGCAGACCAAGGCGATTGAGGAATCTTCGGCGGTAACCGAAAGCATCATCGGTTCGCTCAAGCACGTTTCCGAAACTTCGCAGAAGGAGCAGGATTCTATCAACAACCTGACGGAGAACGCGACGCTTGCTCAGGTGGCGATGCAGGAAACCCGCCAGTCGGTGCAGAATATTTCGCAGTCGGTGGAAGGCATCAGTTCGGCGATTAAGATAATCAGTTCGATTGCCGCCAACACGAACCTGCTGTCGATGAACGCCGCCATCGAAGCGGCTCACGCCGGGGAGTCTGGCAAGGGTTTTGCGGTTGTGGCTGACGAAATACGCCGCCTGTCGGAAAGCACGCGCCTGAACTCGGTCGAAATTTCGCGAACACTGAAAAATATTATCCATGGGATAAGTATCGCATCAACGCAGTCCATCGAGACGGAAAAGCGTATCACCAAAATATCTGGGGAAATCGGTATTTTCGCTGAAATCACGGTGGATATGCTGCAAGCATTCGGCAAGCTTTCCGGAGAAAGCCAGGAAATCACGATGACGTTCAACCGCCTGAAAGAGCAAAGCGCGGAGTTTAAGTCCGGCTATCTGGAAATGGCAGCGCTAATCGACAAGCTCGCCAGCACCGTGAATGACATTGCCGCGCGCCGGGGAATAACGTGAGCGCGGGCGAGACACGGAAATCAACGTTGCCCCAGAAATTAGACTGACGTGGATAAAGAAAGCGCCGCACTTCCCTATTGATTTACGAGACTTACTTTTGTTTATTGAAGGTTGCCGGGAACGGGATCAACTGATCCGTGCCATTTAAAGGCAGAGGTATAACACCTTCTAGAGTGTTGTTATTGTTGCTTAACGAGTAGTTGGATACTGTTAAGATTGTTTTAGTGCCCTTTTTGAATACAATGTTATTGCCTTCAACGATAACATTGCAGTTATCAACCGCCTCTTGCCCAACTTGCTCAAATACTTTCCCCGTACCGTCTTGCCTGATTTCAAATGCATCTCCTTCTTCGTAATAAGAAACCGATCCGCTGACCAGGTCTATCTCCCCTGAGAGCATAGCCCAAGTGCCAACAAGTTCGGCTGGGATACTACCGCCACCAAAGCCATCGGAGCCACTACCAGAGCCGCCCATATTCGGGTTGGTATATGCGCCGGTACAACCAGCAAGCGCAAAGCTGCCTGCCACTGCACACAGCAGGAAAGCAATATATATTATTCGGTTAAATGTCTTTTTCATAGTTTTCTCCTTGTTTCTTAAAATGCTTTGCCAATATTCAAACCAATTACCCAGCCTAAAGGCGTTATGGGCATAATAGAATTGCTTTTTGCTATCACATACCCAAGGCTTGGCTCGAGAAATATAGCGCCCATAGTATGCTTCCATCCGGTACGCAGCGCAAACGTTAGCCCTGTAAACACTGACTTGTCAACTTTTTCCATGCTTAACGTATTGAAACCCAATTCCGCACTGACAAACATCTTGTGCAACGGCTCAAGCGGATACCAGCGTCCAAACGCCGCAAGCCCAAAGTACGTGAGTCCGACTTTCCCGTCTCCTGCGCCAAATGAGCCAAATACCGTGTCAACACGTGCGCCCAAACTGTAATCGCCTTTTACTGCCATTTCAAACACGGGGCTGAACGCAAAAAAACCTGTCTCTGCTCCTTTGGTGCCATCTGTAGCAATAATGCCTGCAAACAGCGGCGCAACGTCGAGCGATACCGCTGTCTGTGCAAAAGCGCTTCCGGTACATACATATGCAAGAACTAACAGTGCAACTCCTTTTCTCACCATCTGTGCCTTTCTCTTTAATAATTTTTCCATATTCAAATCTCCTGCGGGTTTTCCCGCTGTCTGTGTACAACCGCCTCAAGGCGGTCTTTGTTATATACTGAAAACGCTGCCTTATCAAGGAAGCTAAGCTTGCTGTTCTGAGCAAGCACGCAGGGTTTGTTCTAACCCATAGTTTGCCTCCCTGACAGGGGCTTACACTGAGCGATACAGCGGGAATATCCCCACGATTGAGATGATAAAACTGTCAGCGAAAATAGAAGGAGCGCTGTGGTAAATTTTTTTAAGCTAAGGCTTGCGAATTTGTGTGTGTGTTACCAGAAAGAACGAGACGTGTCAAGCCCTGTACATGGCAAATTTTGTTCTGTTTCAAAACACCACCCCTATGAATGCGATACTATCAAAGAGCGATAGTACATGTCAATCCACATGAGTATTCACACATGGTACGGAAATTTCTGTCAAAAAATATAACAAGTGTTTTTCCTTCTACCGATAAAGAAAGGTGAAAAGGTTTTATCACCTGTTTGGCAGCGTGCATGTCGCAGTGTTTGTTGCGTTGCTCCTTGCCCCGCAGCTTGGCTATGCGGCGGTTGTTCCCGAGCGGGAGGTTCGCGGGATTACTCCGGCCCAGGCGCGGATTGGGCTTCTTCGTAAGGCGGAATCCTTTTTGGGTGTTCCGTACCGCTGGGCTGGCAGCGACCGTCGGGGAATGGACTGCTCCGGTTTTATCTATACAAGTTTCCGCGAATCCCTTCAATTGACTATTCCGCGAACAACGTTGGGGATGTATAATTCGGCGCAAAAAATACAGACGGCGGAACTGCAGCCTGGCGATTTGGTGTTTTTTGTTACTGTTGGCTCGCGGGTCTCCCACGCGGGCATTTATATCGGCGGCGGCAGGTTCATTCACGCCGCGTCAGACGGCCCGCGCACCGGGGTTATCATTTCTCGGCTGGATGAGTCCTTCTGGCAGCGAACCTACCGGAGCGCGGGGCGGGTTTTGCCCTGGGATGCGCGAGTTGAGCGTGAAATGGCTGCCGCCGGTGGCTCAGCGGGCATTTTTCCGGGAAATGCGGCATCCAACCCGCTTGCCCCCACCGGAAAAGCCGCATCTGCGCCACGGTGGGGAGAGCCTGGTTTTTTTGCGGGCGCGGGTGCAAGCTGGAACTGGGGCGGCGGCGGGGAAGGAACACTTTCGCCATTCCGTAGCGTATCGTTTCTTGCCACAGCGGGCTATACGTGGACTTCGCACCGGTTGGCACTGGAGTTGCGCCCTCAGTGGGATTCCTCTCTCAACGTATTCCGCCTCCCGGCAACTCTATCTTTGGGGACAGACCGCTTTCAAGTTTTTGCTGGCCCCGCTTTCATATTTGGTGATCCGCACTTTGACCTTGATGATGGGCCGCGGAATTATTTGGGCGGCTGGAGCTTGCTCTGGGAAGCGGGGATTTCCGCTTCATTTTTACCCATTCAGATTAAAGCCGGAGTGCTTTCTCTTTATGGGGAGTTAGCGTGGCAGTCGTATCAAGCGGAGGGACAATTCCGTGCCAGACCGGATATTGCCGCCAATGTAAGAGTTTCTACAGGGCTGCGATACCTGTGGCGCTTATAATATTTCATTTACGACGGGGGTGTTGGGCAAATCCGCCAGAGGCGGATTTGCTGGGAAGTTTTGGCGGAGCCAAAACTTCAGGGGGTGTTGCGGGGGTAGTGGAAAACGCCAAAGGCGT
>Ga0131853_10014204_pt1 | contig 14595 bp, 6 predicted proteins | sample TergutLab28metaG_FD_92764 | JGI IMG/M metagenome (GOLD analysis project Ga0131853, IMG submission 92764) | Labiotermes labralis P1 segment gut microbial communities from Petit-Saut dam, French Guiana - Lab288 P1 (version 2) (version 2) | ecosystem: Host-associated > Arthropoda: Insects >... | reverse complement strand
TAACTCCGTAACCGTCCAAAATCGGACACATGTTTATATGAACTTTTTTGATCACAAAGATCTAGGAAATCACCTCCTGCAGTTATGCCCTAAAGTCGTGAAACACCCTGTATATATATATACCTTGGCGAAGTAACTTGCAGTAACCTGAAGTGTGTCACCGACAAACGTAAGACCAGACTGCACACATGCCTCTGTACAGTCACCTTCGGCTTTCTATTTCAGAGCAGCGAGAGAAACGTATCTTAAAGCGTTCAGAAAAAGTTTACGAAGTAGACCATCTGGCCACTAGCAGGTCATAATTAAGTTCTGAAATTGCGAATTATTAGCGCGTTCGCAAAATTGCGAAAAGAGACTAATTGGCTTCGCCCTATCTGTCTGTCCGCTTGAACTACTCAGCTCCCACTGCACACATTTTCACGCAGTCTGATATTTGGGAATTTTATCGAAAATCCGTCCAGGAAATTCAAGTTTGATATAAATCTGACAAGAATAACTGCTATTTTACGTGGGGACGTCTATACATTTAAGATGACTCGCAGAATTCTTGTCAGAATGGAAAATGTTTCATACAAAAGTTGCCGATAAAATAAAAACACACATTTTGTGTTCAATAATTTTTTCCTCGAAATTCTGCCGTTTACGAGACAATGTGGAAAAATATAACAGTATAATTAGGACGCAGAAATGATGCCATTTGCGTCCCGAATAACTAAGGCAAGATTACACACACGCACACACAAATAGTATTTAGTACCTAGGATTTTTTCACTGTAACAGTGGTTACACGAACACACCTCAGTGTTACGTTATACGCACATTGCCGGTCTTCTGTTACTCTTTTTCTCTTAAGCCTAAATATCTTCAACAGCGCCCTATCTCGAACACCATCCGCCCGTGTTCTTCCTTCAGTGGCACTTCCCCATACATTTTTTTTAACGTTGATTTCAAACCGAACCCCTTTCACTGCCTGCCTCCCCGCAGTAATCTGTTCCCATAATGTATTACAATTTTTTTTTTCGCGTTTTGCATTGCTGCCATGTATTCCACGTTTTCCACCCATCTCACGTGTAGTTTGATTACGCTCTTCGTTATAGAGAATGTGCATTTGTAACTACGTTGCCCCTCGGGGTGAGAGAAATTACAGAACAAAACCGCGATTTGCTAAGGTGTGAATCTTCGCTGTTGTCACGTTAATTTGAAAGGGGCTATATCTGTCGGCACATTGCCTGTATATCACGTGGCTACAGGTCAAGGATGTGTGGAGGCCGTCTCGTTGCTGTTGATGACGCCTAATGAAGAACCGGAAGTTGGACATGATACTGCGGCCTTGCCTGAGTTCCGACACATTTATCCCCACTTCAACCAGAAGCTTATCACTGTTTCGGGCGGTTGCAGGCTGCATTTTTTTTTATGTCTCGACCCGTTTCCATTCCCCTGACTGTATTTGTAGTCGCATCCGCAGAATAGCGAAAAGCGACTGTTAGCTTCGTCATGTCTGTCCGTCCACATGGAACAACTCGGCTCACATTTGACGGATTGTAATGAAATTTAGTATTTGGGTATTTTTCGAAAACCTGTCCGGAAATTTCAAGTTTCATTACAATGGGACAAGAATAACGGATACTTTACATGAATACCAATATACATTTTTGATCGCATCTCGCTCAATTCTTCTTAGAATTAAAAATGTTTCAGACAAAAATTGTAGAGGAAATCAAAACGCGCATTTTATTTTCAGTAACTTTTTGTCTAAAATCGTGCCGTTTATGGGGTAGTGTGGAAAAAGTATTGTAGAGCGGGGCGTGCCACAGATGACAAAATGGCGCATTCGCATGGTATGATGGATACCTAGGGCCACAAATACACACTCAGGTTATGTAATGCTTATTGCTTTTCCGCCGTAGCAATGGTTGCACGAACGCGTCTCAACGTTACGTTATACGTACATTGCCTTTCTTGTTTCCAGTGATGTTTCGAGTTAATAGTGCACGTCTGAAGGAAGACGAAGTCATATCAGAGTGTTCATGGAATGAATGTGGCATCGGTGGGGGGAAACCCACTTCAGTGAGTATAAACTCCTGAATGACGTGTTGAAGGCCACGTGAAGGTTCTTCTTGCTTTCGTTTCAGTGGAACGGTACTGGAAACAGAAGGACATTGTAATGCCGATTGCGGTATTTCGGGATTGGCGGTTCCGGTACATCTCAGAAGACTTTAATCTTCCTTATTATGGTGTATTGTGATGGGCTTTACAGAGTTAGATCCTGATCTGATGTGATTTGAATTTGGTTTCTTTATTAACCATTTCTCCAAGCTCATATGAACGTAAAATGGAGAGCTTGCGTCTGACCGCATGTTTCGTCTTAAACTTACTTACTGACTGATTAACTAACTAACTTACTTACTTACTTACTTACTTACTTACTTACTTACTTACTTACTTACTTAATTCATGGGGCAGATTTCTTTTTGAGCAGCTAACCTGTTCTGAGCTAGTCAATAAATTCCCCGCATTTTATGGAGAAGGTTCATTGCCGCATACGTGCAAAAGACCAACAAGATGCACACTTTTCTTAATAATTTATTTCACTTCAATTTACCCTCGACACGATACGAATGATACTGTATCATTCGTATCGTGTCAGCGACTAGACTGCTCTTAATATGCATGGTGTAATACTGTAAGCTGCTTGTACAGAACTCCTCCTGATGATGAACAATTACTTGTTCGAAACATGTCGAGGATAAATTAAGTGAAATAAATTATTAAGAAATGTGTGCATCTTGTTGGTCTTTCTCACGTTTGTGTATCACGATGCACGGTTCAGAGATTGTAAAGTTTCATTACCGCATTCACCAGTGCCCACCACCTGTCCCTTTCCTGAGCCAGCTCCATCCAGCCCATACCTCCACATCCCACCTTCCGAAGATCCATCTTAGTGAAATAGTTTCGAATATCGAATATTTGTTGTATCTTGTTCCGAAATATTCGTCTTCGAAACTACACAGATTTCGAAGAAATTTGGCATTCGGAATCCGCACTACAGTACAGTCTGTCGGGAAAATTTATTTATGGCTCGTACTGATGCATTGTTTAGTCCTAAGCCTGTTTTATATACGGATCAGATTAAACGCAGACAATTTCTCTGGTAACTCGATGCCTACTGCATAGAGCAGAGTCCTTCTTCAAAAGCTCAAGTTAAGAAATTCCCCGTAATTTACGGAACCCGAAGGTTTATTACCGCATTTTCAAGTGCCCGTCATCTGTCCATATCCTGAGCATTTTCGTGGTAACGATTTGTTAATTTAATAGACTTAGGTGACAAATTGCAGATCGCATTATGTCATATGATTATTTAGATATGTTCAGTGAGCTGCAACTAGAGGAAGTATGTCTGTATGAAGGGTTGTATATGTAGGTTGAGTGTTATTAGATGTAATCTGTGTCATCAAATTCTATAAATCACGGTCCGTTATGGGAAGCTGATGGTCGCTCAGTTGATCAAGACATTTCCTGCATTTTGTAGTATCCAAAGGCGCACTGTGGCGTTCCAAGAGTTCGGCGCATCACTGGGGTCCTTTGTGGGCCGTATGAATCCAGCCCCCTTCCATCCAATACACACAATTTTCGCCTGCTGTTTTGTGGTAAATGGACAATTGTAGACTTAGGAGATCACCATGTCACCCGCGCGCGTGTTCCCAGTTGCATTTTTTTAAATTTTATTATTTATTTATTTATTTATTTTTTCACGGACCGTGTGTGAACATTACACTTGAAGTCATACCTAGCCATTTTATTTTCAAATCCGCAAGAACGCTAAAACTTCTGACGTGAGAGCCGTCCTGGTGCCACTCAATCGAGTGTAAAAAAACGCGCAACATCTATTAGAGTAATTCTTATGGACAGTAAAATAAAAATATGGCAACCATGCGAATGTTTTCTGTAGCTTTCCGTGTGGTGGCGACACCTAATTTATCAAACAAGCAAGACTTGCGAAGTTTGGTGCGGATGAAGACCATAAACGTACCTACACATTTTGTTGAAATGTTTTTATCGCAGCAGTTGCGAGTTTCACAACGACGCGTAAAGTGAAGGTTGTATCCGACAGATTTAATATACGCAGAATCTGTACTTAAGTAGCACTACGACGACAATGATGATGATGATGTGTCGCTAGAAATATGTAGTAGTGGTAAAGTACAGTGTTGTGGCGTTTATTCGAGGGGTCGGTTCCTGAAGACCTCGCATAATTCAAGACTATTTTTCGTTTCATAGGAGTAAATGTAAAATAACTAAAGGTAAAGGTAAAATAATTCCTGTACAGGGCTGGACAAGCCCTGAGGGTTCCAGGAGAATTGAGGCTCTCAGATTTCAAGACAATCGGTACATGAAAGTGGTAACGTCAGCCCTACGCACCGGCGGCCTTCACCCCTGAGGAAATATTCCCGATACTCATTTCTGTTAAGAGACTGAGTCGACCTGAGGGCCATAGTGCGGCCGGAAGGATTAAAATGTAAAGCAGAGGGAACGCAGATATCTACAATCGTTGTAGCATATTTGTGATTTTAAACTTACCGTTTTTTAGCAGAGTATAAATAAGTAAGCAGTATAAAGTAATCGAATGGTAGTTTTGGCAATCATGTAGTAAACTGCCTAAAAAGTAGGAAATTATCGTCGTATTCCGACGACACTGCAAGAACGGGATGTGCAACAGTCGCCCAATTAGGACGCGCTGTCTCCCTGCTCGACGTTCAGCGCTCGTGTAATTAAATTGAAAGTTTTTGGTGAATAAAATTTAATATGGCGAGTATTTCTGTTTACCAACTAAAGTGGCGCTGCCATGTAGTAATAGCGTAATAAGGTTTACAGTTCACTTGCTTGCCAGCGTCGAAATTGCGCTGTTCTTGAGTCTTTTGTTTTTATTCTTCGGATTTGGGTTAGATGTTACAGATTTTGCACAGTACGCTTATATCGCACTATTTCACATTTACGTAAAATGCGACCGCATTGTAGATTGTGCGAGTTATGCCCGGTACTCGTCGTGTAAATCATCTGAATGTTGCCCTTCTAAGTATGTGCCTCCAAGGTGATTTCTCCCATTTAGATATTTCTTCCAAAGTTTCTGTGAACCTAATGTCGCCGACTGAATGCAATGGTGGCACAATCAAAATATAACAACGTCCGACAGTAATGGCATCTGGCGGGGTGTGTTTTGACCGGCATTGTCGGATGTAAAAGGTAAAGGTAAAGTAATCCCATTACAGGTGTGGAGTGGCCCAGAGGGTTCCAGGAAGTTAAGGTTCCCAGATTTCATGACAACGGCACAGGATGGTGTTAAGGTTGTCAGCCTTACGCACCGGCCGCCCTTACCCCAATGAAATGGTACTCATTTCTGTTAGAGGCTGAGTCGACACCAGGGCCATGTTTTGATCGGAAGGATTTTATGTCAATGAAAAATTGGGATCGAACCAGCGACCTTCCGATTTGTAGCACAGCATCTTAACCACTGTGCCACCTCGGTCCCCATTGTCGGATGTAGCTGTCATATTTTTGAACTCAATCGTAGTATTAACTGCGCATGGCAATTTTTTAGTTGTGCCAGTATTGCGGCCAGTGAGCGATATCTCCCTGTACGTGCTGTGTGTCCCATCTATTTTATTATTGATTTTATAAACCAAGTAAGTTGTGTTCTGTGGACAGTAAGAAGCGTGAAACTGCTCATTGCATAAACTCCTGCAACCTTCTGTTTTTACTTATACTTGATATTCTTCCCAGCAGTTTGTTTTTTACGGACAGCTAGCGACGTGTTTTCTCTTCCATGCCATACTGTAGGTAAAACTGCATTTTATATTGTGGCGTTTGTAGTTAGACGGAAAGGCAAAAGACTCGAGTGGTACTGAATTAGAGGATTCTGTTACTTTCGGGATGTTAAATCTGTGTAGCAGGCAGTTCGTCATATCCTGACGTTTTAAAGGAAGCCGACGCCCTCATATTCTAGGGTTGTTGTGTCCGACGACCTACCAGCCCTCTAAGATGAAGACACTATGCTGCTAGACCCAGGGCCTACTAGACCTTGAAAATGAAGGAACTGTGTTCGTTTGAAATAACGGGATATGTTAAACTACCCGCTACACAACGTACCGTCCGCAACGCCAGTACTGTGGAAACCTCAAATGCGAATGTAGGAAGTATTCCCCTAATTTAATGTGCTCATCAATTCTTCGTAAATGTAATTAAGCAATTATTAAGTGGTTTTGAATTCAATAACACAACTAATGTTTAGTTAGTTATATTCTTGGTCAAAAACTACATGTTTCGGCCAGTAGTGGCCATCATCAGGTCTTTGTCGTTCGACACACTTAAGAGCACTAAATACAAATGTATAAAGTGTGTCGAACGACAAACACCTGATGATGGCCACTACTGGCCGAAACATGTAGTATTTTTGACCAAGAATATAACATCTAACTAAACATTAGTTGTGTTATTGACTTCAGACCCACTTAATAGTTTATATACACAACGCGGATGGCACAATTCAAAGTTAATTAAGCAAGATATTTTATTGCTTCGCAAGTAAGCTTGCTGCATTTAATATCGGAAACAAGTAAGGCGTTACTTGTACATCGCTTTCTAGTTGCACAGAATTTGTCAGGGTCGGCGTAACGAACTAGGCGAGCTTGGCGGTCGCCTACGATGGCAGATATTTGGGGACTGAGGAAACAGGAATGATATATACTTAGACGACTGCACTTCTCTAAGCTTTGACATTTCAAGGGTTCAGTTAAAGGAGAGGAGGGGGTGGCAGGCGTAACTTTTGCCTAGGGCCGCTAAAGGCTTTGACTTCGCCCTGGAATTTGTGCCTGAAAAGGTAATGTGTATCTAATCCCTACTGTGGTCATCGGTTCATCGTAACCCAGCGTTTACTTGCCCGTCTTTGTTCCAATTCGTGTAAAATGTCTTTAGTGTGGACGCTAATTAACCAGTTTTTGGTGAAGTCGATATGAAAATCGTGCTCCTGATGAAACACACCGACATCGCTAAGCGAACTAAGTAAGTGAGAAAAAAACACCAATGCTTGTTATTGGAGTGTCAGACGGATTTTAGGCACGTTCGCAAAATTGCGAAAAGAAGTGTTAGCTTCGTCATCTGTCTGTCTGTCCGCGTGGCATAACTCGGTTCCTACTAGACGACTCTTCGTGAAACTTTATACTTTAGGATTTTTCGAAAATATGCCAAGAAAATTAAGTTTGATTAAAATTTGACAAGAAAAACGAGTATTTCTTGTGAAGACCTATGTAAGTGTATGATGATATCTCGGTGAATTCTTCTCAGTTTAAGAAGTGTTGCAGACAGACGTTGTAAAGGAAACCAAAACAAGCATTTTATATTAAGTTATTTTCCCCCTGGAAATCTTACCGTTTATGAGATAATGTGGATAAATACTGTAGAGGAGCCTGATGTTTATTGGACCGTGCATCATTGTGATAACTGAAGAATAGAACAACTAGATGCCACTAATTATTTTAGTGTACTTCTTATGGGCTAAACATGCTTCGGGCATTACTATGCCCATCATACGGAGTTTGCAACTATGATGTTGATTACAGTATTGATCTTTTCGTTCTTGGTTTGCTGTATGTTGGAGGTTAGGTGCGGTTAGGCTGGAGTAGTGTCCGGGCTGCTGGCTAAAGAAGGCTTAGCCTGCAGCCCGGACACTACTCCAGCCTAACCGCGCCTAACTTCCAACATACAGCTAACCAAGACCGAAACGACCGATGTGGTAATCAACATTATAGTCGCGAGCTCCCGATGATGGACATAGTAATGCCCGAAACACGTTGAGGGTATAAAAAGTACAATAAAATAATAAGCGGCATCTAGTTGGTTTTTTATTCTTCAGTTACTGTAGAGGTGGACAGGCCACACACAGATGATAATGGAGTAGGACGCAGAAAAGACGCGATTGGCAAGCCGGATATCTAAGGCGAGAATAGACACACACACACGCGCGCGCACACGCACGCACACACACACACACATTAATACGAAAGGAGTCTAATAGTAATAATAATAATAGAAATCGTACTTCTGCATTCTGAACCATCAACGAGAAGCCATTTCTATTTCCTTGTCATTGTGGAATCCGTGACCTGGCGAATGTTTCGTCACCTGTCAAGATCCCGATTCCTTGCGCAACGGAATTTTTACACTTGTTCGAAGATGTGATAAACGCATCAGTTTGCATGGGGATTATGATCGCAAGTAGTGATACTTAAGTGGAATAAATTAGCTGCATTTAACGATGTGATGACTTGTCATTAAAGTTTACGACCTAGGGAACTGTAGTTACTGAACATGCGAACGTAAGGAGTGAGAGATAGACGGACAGACACTGTCAAGCTGATAGCGCATTTCTGTACAATCGCGTCAGAAAGCTGTCGTCATCGATGTTCCTTGGAAGAGACGATGTAAGCCGCGCTGAATATCGCTGAGAGTGACTGCCTACCGAAAACGAACCCTATTTTGTGTGTATCACCTGTTTTATTTGAAATCGCGGTCGTACGTGCTGTATCTTAGTACTTAGACTCAGATGTTACACCACTTCTTCACTCAGTTTTAAGCACCGCTGGTAGGTATTCTTGATTCGTATTCTTCAGACTTGTGTCCTGAAATTGTTATGTACATGCAGTGACTACGCATTATGTGCGTGGCCTTCAGTTTAGACAATAGACATGCTGTGTTTAAGGGGAGGGGCTTTGGGTTCAATCCACAACGATTAGTAATGGAGCCTTGAATAAATTTAGTGGCAAGACGAAGGCAACATTAATGTCATTTGCCCAACTGATCTGTTGCTTTTGTTAAGCTATAGTTTTTGTCTCATTTTTTGTCTCGAAATGAAAATTTTTACAGTGCTGTGGCAACATTTTAAAATAGACGGTAAGAAACGCGTAATGGAGTACTGGATCATGGAGTATCTGTTGGGCGTCTTGGTTTTTAAGAGAACTCCCTGTCTGCTCTACAGGAACAACGCAGCGTCATCGTCGGAGGGCGACCTAATGACAGCTTTGGTCTGCTGATGGGTAATTTCCCCCCCCGGCTTCAGGCCATGCAGGTGTTCGTTCATAAGTTCACTTCAGATTCGCAGCAGTTCATAGCACAGAGAGCTCAGAATTGGCGTTGGTTAGAGAGCACGGGTTGTTGCGCCAGGCTTGTGCCAGTGTCAAAGAATGTTTATCAAATATGTTCTCGTGTAGATATTTCGCCACCTTGCCGAATGAAGGATGGAGTGTAGTCTGCAACCTGACGTCCTCATCCTGTCGTTGAGAAAGGAATTCTCTTTCAGGTATGCTTGGTAGTGATTATGGAAAATATTGGGTTCGCACTTGTCATCAGGTGTTTGAGCCACGTTCGTTAATGATCATTGCAGAATAACCAACTGTAAGACACTCGGAACTACAGTCTAAAGGTTCATGATAGGATGTAGCATATAGTGAGTATTGCTGATTTTGTAAAGAAACGAAAAAATATAGATTCTATGCCAGATACGTTGTCAGTATTGTTTGGGACATACTAAAATCTTTGTGATAAACTGGGTCGACTGAAAAGTCGCAGTGGTCAAGATCTTTCTTCTTCTTTTCTCGTCATCCTCTTGAGTTGAATACCTCTCGGGTGGGCCTATTTTGTAATTTCCGCGGGTCGAACCTTGCTGTAAAAATTGAAGTAGTGACGTTAAAGACTCTTTGAGTAGTTGCCGTTTATTTTCACTTTTATCTACTTTTCGTTTGTAAATATAGAAGTGATTGATAACGTAAGAGAAAGTCTTTAAGGAGAAAGTGTGCGTACTGTTTATATATAAATGTCTGAGAACTGCGTTGTTACAAATTAATTAGAATTTTATATCCCACACTGTGATCGGTATTCTCAAACGTTTAGACACGCTGTAAATAGAATCGGGTGTTGTGCGACCCTCTCGACTTTCCCTTACTCTGTTTTGGGCCCAGTAAATGATTTCAGCACCCACGTGTCTTAGGATATCCCAAAATTGAATTTCTGCTAACTTTTTTTTTTTTTTTTGCGTTTCTGTCTTATTTCTGTTGTGATTAATGTCGTGGAGGCCTATATGATATATGACAAATTAAAAATTAAAAGAAGTAAGCGAGCCTGAGCGTGCACATTGAGTACTGGCTGCTTGCCTTGTATTGTGGGTGAGCCTGCGGATGGTACAGTACTACACTCCACAAGCAATGGCAGGTTTAATACATTCCATCACAGTTCGACGGAACTGCTCGTGTCCGCAGTTCTTGCAGCAGTGGCACTTGTCCGCCTCGTTTTTCTCTCTTCGTGTAAACCACACACGCGCGCGCACGCACGCACGCCCACACTTCGCGTATTCGGGTTTCAATAAACAGTTGACATTGTGACTTCATAAAGGTTAGCCGAAAACGGTATTCCACTGGGGGGAGAGCACTTTTGGAGAAAGTCATTCAGGTGGTCAAGAAATTCCCCTTCTTATAAAACCTTAAATTTTACTGACGTGTTCTCAAGAGCCGGCGACTTTGCCCTCTTCTGTGGAGTTTTAAGCCAGACTACAACCCTACTACTACTACTACTACTACTACGTGGTGGTGGTGGCGGCGGCGGCGGCGGTGACGGCATAGTAGTGCTAATGCTAATGCTGCTGCCCCCCGCCGCCGCCGCCGCCACCACCACCACCACCACCACCACCACCACCACCACCACCACCACCACTTACAAGAACATTTTATTCGATACCATGTAATGAGGTGTCATTTTCGGAGTGCCACGTTTGAGTTATAATGAAATGCGTTTTATTAAAATATGCCATTAATCCGTATTTCAGATTCTTCTTCGAGTTTGTAATGAGTCTGCTGTGCAATAAACGGTTGTGTGATTGTCCTATTGGTATTGATTGTAGTGGCAGTGTTTCCCGATAACAGAGTTTTCGCACTTCGTGTTAGGTGCAGTAATACCTGTCTCGAACGCACCTTGGTAACCTGCAGCCCTCTCTTCAATGCAATATTTCTGCGGTGTCGAGATTGGTGTGAAATATTATAATGGAAATATTCAAGCTGTCCAACGCGGAAGCGTAAAGGAATTACAACAATTATTCGGAAAATATTCTTCCTGGCTAGGTATGGTTTTGGTGTGTAATGCTTTTCGTGAAATTATGAGAGGAAGGATTAAGTCAGACGTCAGTGTACCGCTGTTACACGTCAGAAAGTTATAAAACATCATTGTTGTATTCTGGGATGTGGCAACAGTAATTTGGGTAGATACAGATGTTTCGGAGGAAGCTGTATACCCAACCCAACTACAGATTGTTACGTCCCAAATGCAGCAGTTTTCGTAATAACCTGAAAACTGACTTGAGAAACGAGTGTGTGGATGAAGGTAAGAGGAGGGTAGGCAGGCACAGGAAAGAACAATCTGAAAGCCTGTACTGCACAGTAAAAGTGTATACCTCTCCTCTTCTCTCCTCTCCTCTCCTCACCATAGGCGTCTCATTGACATATAACAAGGACGCCAGGTTTTAAGTAGCTTTCACCCTTGTGTTAGGTATATACACAGCAGCAGTACAATGCCCGTTGAAAAAGTCAACGAATAGTCGCTTCAGTTGTTAACGTTTATAAGCAGTTAAGTGAAGCTTTGTGAAATTGAACGGGAAATACTTGATAACAAGACTGTGCCAACATGCCTACCGTGAATACCTTGAGGAGTCATGTTAAGACACGAAACATTATCGAATAATTATTTATTGTATTAGTACCGTCTATACACAGCATGTATGTACAAAGACCAGATGTTTTAGTACAACTGAGTTATATCTGACGACATGTTCCGGCCGTTAAACGGCCATCCTCAGGCCAACAAAGAATAGTATTGTTAAGGTACAGTCAAATTGTCGCCAGATATAACCCAGTTGTACTAATACGTCAGGTCTTTGTACATGATGTGTATTTACGGTACTAATACTTACTTACTCCATCGTGCAGAGTCCTTCTTGAGAAGCTAACTGGTTTGCAGCTAGTCAAGAAATTCCCCGCATTTCACGGAACCCGAAGGTTCACTACCGCACTCACAAGCGTCCGCCACTTGTCTCTATCCTGGGCCAGCCCAATCCAGTCCATATACCCACATCCCATCTCCTGGAGATCCATCCTAATATTATCCACCCATCCACGCCTAGGTCTCCCCAGTGGTCTCCTTCCCTCCGGTTTCCCCACCAAGACCCTATACACCCCCCTCTCCTCACCCATATTTACGGTACTAATACAATAAATAATTGACGATACACAACGGGATGCCCCCTTAAAAAAAAATAAGCGAATAACTCTGTTGATTAAGGTAAGCGGTGCTGACACGAAGGGAGTATTTTCGGCAGAGGTGATCAGTGCAGTACAATGTAGGTGTTTACAGTTTGTAAGTCTTTTGTTAATTACTTGCTAACACAACGACAGACGAGCATGTACAAGGAAATAATAGCGAAGAGTGTATGTAGGTCTACGTGATTTTGAATCATGCGTCGTCGGCGATGATGAGTAAATGCCATCTGTTAGACACCAAGTGTTACTCTATGCTATGTGAACGCTAGGAAGCGTACTTATATTTGGCTGTTATGTGTTCTGTAAAATTAATTTTATAAAGAGTGTTAAAATAGGCCTGTGCGAAATGCGCATATTGTAATGGTTTGGGTTCAGAGTTGTCCGCTGTAGACACGCTACCCTTAGAACAAGTAGCCCTGCTGTTAAAATCCCATAACACAATACCTTAACGCAAATCGTTAACTATTTCGAACGCAGTTATTTTTTAGAATCTTGTAGTCACTACAACAACTCGAGAATTTCACCGCCATCTTGGAACCTAACGGATCACTAGTCTTGATTCCGAATCTCCTGAATTCAATGCACGACCTGCACCCTGTTTCTATAAATTCATTTTAGTGTATGGCCTATCACTTATCCCCTACGAACGCCAGTTTATTTCAAGATATATGGTTCGATCTTGGTCATGCGCCCTGCATGCTTCGCGATTCTTACGCTCCTAACTTTGAATGAACTCATTGGAATGGTATTATCAAATATTTGTCTTTTGAAAAGATATTCTTGGCGTAAAGTGATATGGTTACAGTTAAATGCCGTCATGTGATTAAAAACCGTGTTAGGTGTAACCTGTCTACATATCTTCCCCAGATAATATAATATGTCGATTTTTATGTGGTCACAGTTTACCCACTTTCTCCTAAACTATCTTCAGATCGGAAAACCATTCCTCAGCCGTCATAATAGTTTGTGGAATAGAATTTTAACGCTGGGTTAAGAGCTGAAATTCGCTAGAATTCGCCGGAATTTCCTGCTTAAAGATAGGAAAGAAGGACTCCCTTAACACCAGGGTCAGAATTTCGCCAACCAGTCATTGGCAATAAGTAGGACTTTTTACGGTTCAAAGTTCCTTGCGTTGTGTTCTGGTTTCTTCTTTTACTCCCATTTTGTGGTTTTATAGCCTCATATTCGTGTAAATGATATTTGTAACTTTCTGCCACACATGAAACATTACGCTGGCAATACAAAAAAAAAAAACTAGATCAGTGCTGTGTAGGTTAATAATTCGTATTTAGTTTGAGAACGACACAAAACGCATATATAGACTGTATTTTGATTGTACACTGTGCAGTAAGTGTTAGAGACGCCTGCGTAAAGGTGCTGTAAGCACTGAATATGAACAACAGTGTTATGCACATATTTGCATTATCCGTTATCAAATCTCAGTGTAACTGTTGGCGTTTTGATATTAAACTCGTGGACATTTACAGACATAAGCCAAAATGAAAAATGCTTCCCTTTGTAAATGATTTGAACGGAATGTTGTTATACAAGGCAGTTTTTCTGGCAAAATAAAGAGCTGATATGGACACAGCACTTTTATAGTAGAATAGTAAAAATAAACTATATACGTACGCAGGCAAACACAACAATGTATTTTTTGCTTTAGTGACTACTAGTTTCGGCCGCTACGGCCATTATCAGGCCATTGTTACACAAAGAATTTAGAGAAAGCCTGGTTACATTTGGTGCATAAAAATGTTAAGTTGTATGGGATCCCATTTACATTAATGTCAGTATTTATAAATAGCCTTGAAATTATTAACGGTAGTGTTTACGGTGCGGATGGTGCCTTTAGACGGTACCATCCGCACCGTACACTCGACCCACGCAGCGGCTCTCAAGACCATCACCCACCCAAAAACTCGGTGCAGAAAACCATATGCTGCAACTCAACATCTAATGCTCCTGATGATGGGCGTGTGTACCCGAAACATGTCGAGCTAAGGATATATCAATAAAATTACCTAGTTGCATTAAGTTCGACCGCCTCTGTGGTCTAGTGGTCAGAGTTTCTGGCTACAGATACAGAGGTCCCGGGTTCGATCCCCGGCGCTATCAGATTTGAGTAGTAGTGGGTCTGGAACGGGGTCCACTCAGCCTCGTGAGGTCAATTGAGGAGCTAGTTGAATGAAAAAAGTAGCGGCTCCAGGTCTAGAAAACAGAGATTAACGGCTGTGGGGACCCG
>Ga0131853_10014203_pt1 | contig 14596 bp, 7 predicted proteins | sample TergutLab28metaG_FD_92764 | JGI IMG/M metagenome (GOLD analysis project Ga0131853, IMG submission 92764) | Labiotermes labralis P1 segment gut microbial communities from Petit-Saut dam, French Guiana - Lab288 P1 (version 2) (version 2) | ecosystem: Host-associated > Arthropoda: Insects >... | reverse complement strand
CCGGTGCTGCACCGCTACGTGCGCCGGGTCGCCGAGCAGGTGCACGGGGTCCGGCTGATGTTCATGCAGTCCAACGGCGGCCTCGCCGAGGCCGGGCACTTCCGCGGCAAGGACGCCGTGCTGTCCGGGCCGGCCGGCGGCATCGTCGGCATGGCGCGGATGTCGCAACGGGCGGGCTTCCAGCAGGTGATCGGCTTCGACATGGGCGGCACGTCCACGGACGTCTCGCACTACGCGGGCGCCTACGAGCGGGTCTTCGACACCCAGGTGGCCGGGGTGCGGCTGCGGGCGCCGATGCTCGCCATCCACACCGTCGCGGCCGGCGGCGGCTCGGTGCTGCACTTCGACGGCAGCCGCTACCGGGTCGGGCCGGACTCCGCGGGAGCCGACCCCGGTCCCTGCTGCTACGGCGCGGGCGGCCCGCTGACCGTCACCGACGCCAACGTGATGCTCGGCCGGATCCAACCGGCTTATTTCCCGGCCGTGTTCGGTCCCGACGGGGACCAGCCCCTGGACGCCGACCTGGTGCGCACCCGGTTCGCCGACCTCGTGGACCGGATCCGCGCGCAGACCGGCGACGAACGCACGCCGGAGGAGGCCGCCGAGGGGTTCCTGCGGGTCGCGGTGGCCAACATCGCGAACGCCGTCAAGCGCATCTCCGTGCAGAAGGGCCACGACATCACGCAGTACGCGCTGACGACCTTCGGCGGCGCCGGCGGCCAGCACGCCTGCGCGGTCGCCGACTCGCTGGGGGTGCGCACCGTGCTGGTGCCGCCGATGGCCGGCGTGCTCTCCGCGCTCGGCATGGGCCTGGCCGACACCACCGCCATGCGCGAGCAGTCCGTGGAGGAACCACTGGAGCCGGAGGCCATGGAGCGGATCCGGGCGACCGCCGACCGGGTGGAGGCCGCCGCCCGCGACGAACTCCTCGACGAAGGGGTGCCGTCCTCCGCCGTCCGCACCGCCGTCACCGCCCACCTGCGCTACGAGGGCACCGACACCGCGGTCGGCGTCGACCTCGCCGACGTCCCCGCCATGCGGGCCGCGTTCGAGTCCGCCCACCAGGCCCGGTACTCGTTCCTGATGGGGCGTCCGATCGTCGTCGAGGCGCTGTCGGCCGAGGCCGTCGGCATCACCGACCAGCCGGACCTCGGCGCCGGTGCCGACGACGGGGCAGGCGCGGGCGAAGGCGACGACGGGGAGGGCGCGGGCGAAGGCGACGACGGTCAGGGCGCGGACGAGGGAACCGTCCCGATGTTCGCCGCCGGGACCTGGCGGGACGTGCCGTTGCGCCGGCACGAGGCGATGCCGTCCGGTGCGTCCGTGACCGGACCGGCCCTCATCACCGAGGCGAACGCGACCACCGTCGTCGACGCCGGCTGGCAGGCCACGGCGACCCCCGAGGGGCACCTGCTGATGCGCCGCGTCCTGGCGCCCGCCGGCAGCGCGGTCGGCACCGAGGCCGACCCCGTCATGCTGGAGATCTTCAACAACCTCTTCATGTCGATCGCCGAACAGATGGGCGCGCGGCTGGAGTCGACCGCCCAGTCCGTCAACATCAAGGAGCGGATGGACTTCTCCTGCGCCCTCTTCGACCCCGACGGCAACCTCATCGCCAACGCGCCCCACATCCCGGTCCATCTCGGGTCCATGGGGACCAGCGTCAAGGAGGTGGTGCGGCGGCGCGCGGGCGCGATGGCACCGGGCGACACCTACGCCGTCAACGACCCGTACCACGGCGGCACCCATCTGCCGGACATCACCGTGATCACCCCGGTGTTCGGCACCGGGAGCGGCGGGGGCGGCGTCGGCGAGGTCACCGATCAGGCCACCGAGGGCGCCGGAAGCGAGATCCTCTTCTACGTCGCCTCCCGCGGCCACCACGCCGAGATCGGCGGGCTGAGCCCCGGCTCGATGCCCGCCGGCAGCCGCCGGATCGAGGAGGAGGGCGTCCTCTTCGACAACTGGCCGCTGGTGGAGAACGGCCGGTTCCGCGAGGCCGAGACCCGGCGCCTGCTCACCGAGGGCCCCTACCCGTCGCGGAACCCCGACACCAACCTCGCCGACCTGCGCGCCCAGATCGCCGCCAACCGCAAGGGCGTCGACGAAGTCGGCCGGATGATCGGGCACTTCGGCCTCGACGTGGTCCAGGCGTACATGCGGCACGTGCAGGACAACGCCGAGGAGGCGGTCCGCCGGGTCATCGACGCGCTCAGCGACGGCTCGTGCCGCTACGAGACCGACGACGGCGCGACGATCGCCGTGGCGGTGACCGTCGACCACGCTCGCCGCACCGCCACCCTCGACTTCACCGGCAGCTCGCCGCAGCTCGCCACCAACTTCAACGCCCCGTCCTCGGTGACGACCGCGGCGGTGCTGTACGTCTTCCGCACCCTGGTCGCCGACGACATCCCGCTCAACGACGGCTGCCTGCGCCCGCTGCACATCGTCGTGCCCGAGGGCTCGATGCTCGCGCCCCACCCCCCGGCCGCCGTCGTCGCCGGCAACGTCGAGACCTCGCAGGCCCTCGTCGGCGCCCTGTACGCGGCGATGGGCGTGCAGGCCGAGGGCTCGGGAACCATGAACAACGTGTCGTTCGGCAACGAGCGGCACCAGTACTACGAGACGGTGGCGTCCGGCTCGGGGGCCGGGCCCGGCTTCGCCGGCGCCAGCGTGGTGCAGACCCATATGACCAACTCCCGGCTGACCGACCCCGAGGTCCTCGAATGGCGGCATCCGGTGCGCGTCGAGGAGTTCGCCGTGCGGCCCGGCAGCGGCGGCGCCGGACGGTGGCGCGGCGGCGACGGCGCGCTGCGCCGCCTGCGGTTCCTGGAACCGGTGACGGTCAGCACCCTGGCCAGCCACCGGCAGGTGCCGCCCTACGGCATGGCCGGCGGGTCTCCCGGCGCGCTCGGCTCGGCCCGGGTGGAGCGGGCGGACGGCACGGTCCAGCAGCTGGAACGCAGCGACAGCGCGTCCCTCGGCGCCGAGGACGTGCTGGTCGTGGAGACACCGGGCGGCGGAGGGTACGGCCCGCCGCCGTGACGCCCGGCAGCCCCGACCGGCCCCGGCCGCCCCTGGCCGGCGGCCACCGCGTGGCAGGTCCCGGCGTCCTGGGTGAGGCTGGGAGCGGAGCTGCCGAACCGGCCCAGGAGGAGGACGAGCGGTGGACGAGAGCAGCGGAGGCGGCGGCCGGCGGATCGACCCGGCCGTCGTCGCGCGGCGCGTCGAGAACCGGCGGAACGGGCTGGGCCTGTCGGAGGAGGCACTGGCCTCCCACGCCGGCATGTCGCCCCGCTACCTGGCGCACCTGCTGGAGTCGGGCCCCGACTTCGACCCGGGCGGTTTCCTGCGGATCGCCACCGCCCTGGAGCTGACGTACCGGCAGCTCGTCGAGGAACCGGAGGACGCGCCCGCCGAGCACGGCGAGCCGCTCGTCCTGCGCCGGCTGAGCGTCCCCGAGTGCTGGAACAGGATCGGCACCCACGGCGTGGGCCGCATCGCGCTCCCGGTGCAGCCGGGACCCTCGGTCTTCCCCGTGCACTACGCCGTCGACGACAGGACAGTGGTCTACCGCACCACCCCGGACGGCCCGGCCGCCCCCGTGCAGGGCGCCGTGGTGTCCTTCCAGGCCGACCACACCGACGACCGTCTGCAGCAGGGCTGGAGCGTGCTCGTCACCGGCCCCGCCGAGTGGATCGGGGACCCGGCGGAGAGCCGGGCCCTCACCGAGCAGCACGCCGGGCAGCCCTGGGTCGGCGGCGACCGCAACCAGTGGGTCCGCATCCGGCCGGAGTCCGTCAGCGGCCGCCGCGTCGGGCCCGGGTAGGCGCCGCCGTGGAGCGCCGGACGCCGGCCGACCCCGAGTGGACGTGGCGCTACGAGGGCTACGACCCCTCGCAGGAGCGGCTGCGGGAGGCGCTGTGCACGCTGGGCAACGGCCGCTTCGCCACCCGCGGTGCGGCGCCCGAGGCCGCGGCGGGCGACGCCCACTATCCCGGCACCTACGCGGCCGGCTGCTACAACCGGCTGACCTCGCACGTCGCGGGCCGCGACGTCGACAACGAGGACATGGTCAACCTGCCGAACTGGCTGCCGCTGCGGTTCCGGGCCGCCGGCGGCGAGTGGTTCAGCCCCGACACCTGCGGCGTCGCCGGCTACGAGCAGCACCTGGACCTGCGCCGGGGCGTGCTGGTGCGCCGGATGCGGCTGCGGGACGCGGCCGGCCGCGAGGTGGAGTCCGAGGAGACCCGCCTGGTCCACATGGGCGATCCGCACCTCGCCGGGCAGCGGGTGCGGATCACCGCGGCCGGCTGGTCGGGGGAGCTGGAGATCGAGGCCGGGCTGGACGGCGACGTCCGCAACTGCGGCGTGCGGAGGTACCGGGACCTGGCCGGCCGCCACCTCACCGACCTGCGCACCGGGGCGAGCGACGCGGAGACCATGCGCCTGAGCTGCCGCACCTCCTCCTCCGGCATCCGGATCGCGCTGGCCGCCCGCACCCGGCTGTCCGGGGCGGACGGCATGACGTCGGTAGTGGATCCGGGGGACGCCACCGTGCGGCACCGCATGACGACGGCCGTCGCCGACGGGCGGCCGGTCGTCGTCGAGAAGACCGTCGCGCTGCTCACCTCGCGCGACCCGGCGATCAGCGACCCGGAGCACGCGGCGGCCGAACGGGTCGCCGGGGCACCGGACTTCGCGGTGCTGCTCGACGAGCACGCCGGCGCCTGGGCGCAGTTGTGGCAGCGGGCCGAGCTCGACGTGCCGGGGGAGGCGGGGCGGGTGCTGCGGCTGCACCTGTTCCACGTCCTGCAGACCCTCTCGCCGCACACCGCCGAGCTGGACGCGGGCGTGCCCGCGCGCGGGCTGCACGGCGAGGCGTACCGGGGGCACGTGTTCTGGGACGAGCTGTTCGTGCTGCCGTTCCTCAACCTCCACCTGCCCGAGGTGTCGCGGGGCCTGCTGGCGTACCGGCACCGCAGGCTGGACGCCGCCTGCCGGGCGGCGGCCGCGGTCGGCCGGCCGGGGGCGATGTACCCGTGGCAGAGCGGCAGCGACGGCCGGGAGGAGACGCAGCGACTGCACCTCAACCCCCGCTCGGGACGCTGGCTGCCGGACCACTCCCACCTGCAGCACCACGTCGGCTCCGCGGTCGCGTACAACATCTGGCAGTACTGCCTGGCCAGCGGCGACGTCGCGTTCCTGCACGGCGAGGGCGCCGAGATGCTGCTGCAGATCGCCCGGTTCTGGGCGCACACCGCGGTCTGGGACCCCGGCACCGAGCGGTACCGCATCCGCGGCGTGGTCGGCCCGGACGAGTACCACGACGCGTACCCGGGCGCCGCGGAACCGGGGCTGGACGACAACACCTACACCAACGTCACCGCCGCCTGGGTGCTGTGCCGGGCGCTGGAACTGGTGGCGGCGCTGCCGGCGCCGCGCCGCGACGAGCTGTTCGAGCGGTTCGGCTGCGGCCAGGAGGAGACGGAGCTGTGGGAGGAGGTGTCGCGCAGGCTGCGGGTGCCGTTCCACTCCGGCGTCATCAGCCAGTTCGAGGGCTACGGCGGCCTCGCCGAGCTGGACTGGGTCGCCTACCGCCGCCGCTACGGCGACATCCGCCGGCTCGACCGGATCCTGGAGGCCGAGGGCGACAGCGTCAATCGCTACCAGGCGTCGAAGCAGGCCGACGTGCTGATGCTCGGGTACCTGTTCCCGCCCGCCGAACTGGCCGGGATGTTCCGGAGGTTGGGCCATCACGTGGACGACGCCACGTGGGAGGCGACGGTCGACCACTACCTGGCGCGCACCAGTCACGGCTCCACGCTCAGCGGCCTCGTCCACGGCTGGGTGCTGGCCCGCTCGCGCCGGGCCGACGCCTGGACGTACGTTCGCGAGGCACTGCTCGGCGACGTCGCCGACGTGCAGGGCGGGACGACGGCGGAGGGCATCCACCTCGGGGCGATGGGCGGCACCCTGGACCTGGTGCAGCGCGGGCTGACCGGTCTCGTGGCCGGCGCGGACGGGCTGCGGCTGGACCCGGTGCCGCTGCCCGAACTGTCCAGCTTCCACGTGGCCGTGCGGTACGGCGAGCACTGGGGGATCGGCCTGACGCTGCGCTCCGGCCGGCTGCACGTCGCCGTACCGGACTCCGGGCAGGGCCCGCTGCGGATCGTGCTCGGCGACCGGGCCTTCGCGGTGGCGCCGGGCAGCCGTATCGCCCTCGACCTGCGGTAGGACCCCCGCGGCGCCACCGGCTCAGGAACCGACGCCCTCCCAGCCCCGCGGCGGCGGGGCTCCGGGCAGCTCGCGGCTGCCGCGGCTGCGGTACACGATGTAGGGCCGGAACAGGTACTGCACCGGCGCGCTGAACATGTGGACCAGGCGCGTGAAGGGGATCAGCGCGAACAGCACCATGCCGATCACGGCGTGCACGCGGTAGCTGACCGGCACCCCGTCCATCAGGCTGACCTCCGGGTGGAGCCGGAACAGGCTGCGCGCCCAGGGCGCGATGGTGGTGCGGTAGTCGTACCCGTGGCTGAGCGTGGAGTGCATCAGCTTGGTCACCAGGCCCGCCACGATCGCGCCGACCAGCACCACGTACATCAGCTTGTCGTTGCGGGTGGTGGCCCGGAACACCGCCGAGTTCGTGCGGCGCCGGTAGACCAGCATGCCGATGCCGGCCACCGCGAGCAGCCCGGCGACGGTGCCGCCGAACAGCGACAGCAGGTGGTAGCCGTGCTCGCTCAGGCCGAGCGCGTCGGTCCACGACGCCGGCACGAACAGGCCCATCAGATGGCCGACGAGCACGAACAGGATGCCGTAGTGGAACATCGGCGAGGCGATGTTCAGCAGCCGGGACTCGTAGATCTCCGAGGAGCGGGTGGTCCAGCCGAAGCGGTCGTAGCGGTAGCGCCACACCAGGCCCGAGACCAGCAGGGCGAAGACGACGTAGGGCAGCGCGCCCCAGAGCAGGGTGCTCACCGCCGCCCCCCGGTCAGCAGCGGCAACTGCCGCAGGTGCCCGTAGGGCGCGGTCGCCAGGCCGACCTCCTCGGTGGGCGGCCCGCCGGCGGCCAGCGCGAGGGCCGCCGCCCGGTCCCGCGCCGAGGGGCCCGGCAGCGTCGCGCACACCGCGTCGAGCACGTGCGCGTACGGCGTGCCGTCCTCGGCCAGCCCCAGCCGCAGCAGTTCGAGTGCGGGCCGGTGCTCGCGCAGCAGCGCGTCGGAGCCGCTCGCGGCGGCGAACTCCAGGACGGCCGGCAGGAAGTCGGGCAGCTCGTCGCTGTCCCAGGTGAAGCCGTGCGCCCGGTAGTGCTCCTTGAAGCGGACCAGCGCGCCGCCGCGGCGCCGGGTGTCGCCGTCCGTCCACCACGTCAGGTACAGGCAGGCCCGGCGGCCGAAGTCGAAGACCCGCACGTAGTGTTCGGCCAGTGCCGCAGGCGTCAGCGCGGTGGCCTGCTCCAGGAACAGCCGCAGGGTGTCCGCCGGCCCGCCGCGCAGCGGCGCGAGCGCCGCCCGCAGCAGCGGCACATCGGCGTGGAACTCCCCGTCGGGGTAGGCCAGGCAGCGTGCGGCCGCCTGGTGCAGCAGTTGCGTGTCTCGGGTCACGGTCCCGGCACCTCCTCCTCGCGGTCGGCGGTCTGGCGCCGCCGCAGGGCATGGAAACTCTCCACGGTCACCAGCGGCAGCGAGCGCCGGCCGGAGCCCGCGCCGAACGGCCCGCCCTCCGCCGCGCCCTGCTCGTCCTGGTGGTCCAGGCTGCAGGTCTCCGGCACCGCCGACTCCTCCAGGCGCCGGGCGTCCGCCTGCGCCGCCGTCGGGATCACGTACCGGTCCTCGTACTTGGCCACGGCCAGCAGGCGGAACATCTCCTCGATCTCGTCACCGGTCATGCCGACCGCCCCGGCCGCCGAACCGTCCGGCTGCCGGCCGAGGTTGAGGTCGCGCATGTGGGAGCGCATCGCCGCGAGCCGGTCGAGAGCGGCACGCACCGGCACGGGGTCACCGGCGGTGAACAACTGCGCCAGGTACTCCACCGGGATGCGCAGCGCGTCGATGGCGCCGAACAGGTTGCCGGCGTCCTCGCCGTCGCGGCCGCTCTCGCTGACCGCCTCCACCACCGGCGACAGCGGCGGGATGTACCAGACCATCGGCAGCGTCCGGTACTCCGGATGCAGCGGCAGCGCCACCCGGTACCGGCTGATCAGGTCGCGGACGGGGGAGCGGCGGGCGGCCTCCAGCCACTCGTGCGCGATGCCGTCCCGCTCGGCGGCCCGCTGCACCTCCGGGTCGTCGGGATCGAGGAACACGTCCAACTGCGCCTGGTACAGGTCCTTGTCGTCGGTCACCGAGGCGGCCGCGGTGACCCGGTCCGCGTCGTACAGCATCACGCCGAGGTACCGCAGCCGGCCGACGCAGGTCTCCGAGCACACCGTCGGCAGCCCCACCTCCACCCGCGGATAGCAGAACGTGCACTTCTCGGCCTTGCCGGTGCGGTGGTTGAAGTAGACCTTCTTGTACGGGCAGCCGGTGACGCACTGCCGCCAGCCGCGGCAGCCGTCCTGGTCGACCAGGACGATGCCGTCCTCGGTGCGCTTGTAGATCGCCCCGGACGGGCAGGCCGCCACGCAGGCCGGGTTGAGGCAGTGCTCGCAGATCCGCGGCAGGTAGAACATGAAGGTCTGCTCGAACGCGAACGTGATCCGCTCGCCCACCTCGTCCCGCACCCGCTCCACGTTCGGGTCCAGCGGCGCCAGTTCGGGACCGCCGCCCAGGTCGTCGTCCCAGTTGGACGACCACTTCACCTCCATCGGCTTGCCGGTCACCAGCGAACGCGGCGCGGCCACCGGGTAGTCGTCGCCGAGCGGCGCGTTCGTCAGGTGGGCGTAGTCGTACGTCCACGGCTCGTAGTAGTCCTTGAGCACCGGCAGCACCGGGTTGGCGAAGATCGACGCGAGCTTCCACCAGCGGCTGCCCTGGCGGAGCTTGAGCTGCCCGCGGCGGTTGAGGACCCAGCCGCCGCGCCAGGTGTCCTGGTCCTCGTAGCGCCGCGGGTAGCCGAGGCCCGGCCGGGTCTCCACGTTGTTGAACCAGACGTACTCCATGCCGGAGCGGTTGGTCCACGTCTGCTTGCAGGTGACCGAGCAGGTGTGGCAGCCGATGCACTTGTCGAGGTTCATCACCATGGCGACCTGTGCCATGCAGCGGCCGATCGGCGCCTGGCCTCGGGACATGTCAGTACCGCACTTCCTGCGAGCGGCGGCGGATCACCGTCACCTCGTCGCGCTGGTTGCCGGTGGGGCCGAAGTAGTTGAACGCCCAGGACAGTTGGGCGTAGCCGCCGATCAGATGGGTGGGTTTGAGCATCAGGCGGGTCAGCGAGTTGTGGATGCCGCCCCTGCGGCCGGTGGTCTCCGTCCTGGGGACGTTCACCGTGCGCTCCTGCGCGTGGTGCATGTACACCGTGCCCGGCGGCATGCGGTGCGAGACGATCGCGCGGGCGACGACCACGCCGTTGCGGTTGACCGCCTCGATCCAGTCGTTGTCCCGCACCCCGATCGCCGCCGCGTCCGCCACCGACATCCACACCACCTGTCCGCCCCGGGACAGCGACAGCATGAACAGGTTGTCCTGGTACTCGGAGTGGATCGACCACTTGTTGTGCGGGGTCAGGTAGCGGACCGTCACCTGCCGCTGCCCGTCGGGCCCCAGGACCGGTTCGCCGAACAGCCGGTGCATGTCCAGCGGGGGCCGGTACACCGGCAGCGCCTCGCCCACCTCGTGCATCCAGTCGTGGTCGAGGAAGAACTGCTGCCGGCCGGTGAGGGTGTGCCAGGGCTTGAGATGCTCGGTGTTGAGCGTGAACGCGGTGTACCGGCGGCCACCGGACTCGCTGCCCGACCACTCGGGCGAGGTGATCACCGGCACCGGCGCGGCTTGCGTGTCGGCGTAGGTGACCCGCTTGCCCTCGTGCTCGGCGGCCAGGTGCGCCATCTCCCGCCCGGTGCGCTCCTCCAGGGTGCGGAAGCCCTGGACGGCCAGCCGCCCGTTGGTGGTGCCGGACAGCGCCAGGACGGTGTTGGCCGCCTTGACGGCGGTGTCCATCGCCGGCCGGCCGTCGGCCGGGCCGCCGCGCACCACGCCGTTGAGCGCCCGCAGCCCGTCGACCTCCTCCCCGGGCCTGAGCACCACGCCCTTGGCGGGCAGCCCCGCCTGCTCGACCAGCGGTCCCAGGGACGCCATCTTCGCGCCGACCGCCGGGTAGTCGCGCTCGACCACCGCCAGGTTGGGCATCGTCGCCCCCGGCACCGGCTCGCACTCGCCGCGCCGCCAGTCCAGCGCCACCCCGCCCGGCTGGGCGGTCTCGCCCGGCGTGTCGTGCTGCATTGCGGTCGCCACCACGTCGTGCCGTACCCCGAGATGGTCCACGGCCAGCTCGCTGAACCGGCCGGCGATCGCGTGGAACGTCTCGAAGTCCGTCCTGGCCTGCCACGGCGGGTCGATCGCCGGCGCGAAGGAGTGGACGAACGGGTGCATGTCCGTCGACGACAGGTCGTGCTTCTCGTACCAGGTGGCGGCCGGCAGCACCACGTCGGACAGCAGCGTCGAGGACGTCATCCGGAAGTCCAGCGACAGCAGCAGGTCGAGCTTGCCCTCCGGCGCCTCGTCGTGCCACGCCACGTCCCTGGGACGCAGGCCCGGGTCGGCCTCCTGGGCGCGCAACGACGAGTGCGTGCCCAGCAGATGCCGGGTGAAGTACTCCGCGCCCTTGGCCGAGGAGCCGAGCAGGTTCGCCCGCCACAAGGTCATCACCCGCGGCCAGTTGGCCGGCGCGTCCGGGTCCTCGCAGGCGAACGACAGCCGCCCGGACCGCAGTTCGCCGACGACGTGCTGCACCGGGTCGGTGCCGGCCGCCCGCGCCTCGTCCGCCAGGTCCAGCGGGTTGCGGTCGAACGTCGGATACGACGGCATCCAGCCGGACCGCGCCGACTGCGCCAGCAGGTCGACCGCCGCCATGCCGGCGAACCGGCCGGTGCCCAGCGGCGACGCCAGCACGTCGGCGCGGAAGCGGTCGTAGCGCCACTGGTCGGTGTGCAGGAAGAGGTAGCCGGTGCCGATCGCCTGCCGTGGCGGCCGCGACCAGTCGCTCGCGCCGGCCAGCGTCGCCCAGCCGGTCAGCGGCCGGCACTTCTCCTGCCCGACGTAGTGCGCCCAGCCGCCGCCGTTGCGCCCCTGGCAGCCGGTGAGCTGCAGCAGCGCCAGGAAGGTCCGGTAGATCGTCTCGGAGTGGAACCAGTGGTTGGTGCCGGCGCCCATCAGGATCATGCAGCGCCCCCGGGACTCCTCCGCGGTGCGGGCGAACTCCCGGGCGAGCCGCACCGCCTGGGCGGCCGGCACCGAGGTGTGCATCTCCTGCCACGCGGGCGTCCCCGGCGTGTCCGCGTCCTCGTACGACGACGGCCACCGCCCCGGCAGGCCGGGACGTCCCACCCCGTACTGCGCGAGGAGCAGGTCGAAGACCGTCGTCACCAGCGGCCCGTCACCGCCCAGCCGGACCGCCGGCACCCCGCGCGCCACCGTCTCGCCGCGCCCCTGCCCGTGCTCGCCGCCCTCGGTGTCGAACCGCGGCAGCAGCACCTCGACGGCCTCGGCCCCCTCGCCGTACAGCGACAGCCGCGGCCGGACGTCCCCGAGGTCGAGGTTCCACCGGCCCTTGCCCGACTCGGTCCAGCGGAACCCCAGCGACCCGCCGGGCACCACCGGCGCGCCGGTCGCCTCGTCGAGCACGGCCGTCTTCCACTCCGCGCCCTCGCCGGTGTCCCCGAGGTCCGAGGCGCGGACGAACTTGTCCGGCACGCGGGCGCCGTCCCGCTCGGTCAGCGTCACCAGGAACGGCAGGTCGGTGTAGGTGCGCACGTAGCTGTCGAAGAACGGCACCTGCCGGTCGACGAAGAACTCCCGCAGGATCACATGGCCCATCGCCAGGGCGAGCGCGCCGTCGGTGCCGGGATGCGGATGCACCCACTCGTCGGCGAACTTCGTGTTGTCCGCGTAGTCGGGCGAGACCACCACGACCTTCTGGCCGCGGTAGCGCGCCTCGGCCATCCAGTGGGCGTCCGGGGTGCGGGTGACCGGGACGTTGGAGCCCCACATCATCAGATAGGCGGCGTCCCACCAGTCACCGGACTCCGGCACGTCGGTCTGGTCGCCGAACACCTGCGGCGAGGCCACCGGCAGGTCCGCGTACCAGTCGTAGAACGACAGCATGGCCGCGCCGATCAGCGAGTGGAAGCGGGCGCCGGCCGCGTGCGAGACCATCGACATCGCCGGGATCGGCGAGAAGCCGGCGATCCGGTCGGGCCCGTGCTCCTTGATGGTGTGCACGTGCGCGGCCGCGACGATCTCCACCGCCTCGTCCCAACTCGCCCGCACCAGACCGCCCTTGCCCCGGGCCTGCTGGTACGCGCGGCGGCGCTCGGGGTCGGACTGGATGTCGGCCCAGGCCGCCACGGGATCCTTCAGGCGTCGCCTGGCCTCCCGGTACTGCTCCAGCAGCACGCCCCTGACGTACGGGTGGCGGACCCGGGTCGGGGAGTAGGTGTACCAGGAGAACGCGGCGCCCCGCGGGCACCCGCGCGGCTCGTACTCGGGCCGGTCCGGGCCCACCGACGGGTAGTCGGTGGCCTGCGTCTCCCAGGTGATGATCCCGTCCTTGACGTAGACCTTCCACCGGCACGACCCCGTGCAGTTCACTCCGTGCGTGGAGTTGACGACCTTGTCGTGGCTCCAGCGGTCCCGGTAGAACGCGTCGCCGGCCCGGCCGCCCTCGATGCGCAGGCTGTGCAGGTCGGGTGCCGGTGTACCGCGGCGGAAGAACCGGCCGGCCCGCAGCAGCAGCGCGTCGGGCTCGGTCGTGGTGCCCGGACCGGGCGCGGCCGGCCGGTCCCCGGCGGCACCGGCGTCCGCGTCCGCTGCGTCCGCGCTGTCCCGCACAAAGACCTCCCAGCAGGTGATACGGCATACGAATCACCAAAGTGTCATAAAAGGTGCGTCAGTTTCCCGGTGCCGCGCCGCGGGTCGCTCCGATGCCCCGCCCGGCTGGTGCGCGGCGCAGGGCCTGCGGTGTCATGGCCGGGTGCAGAGTGCTCGGGGTCCCTGGTGGTCGTCCGTCCCGCCGGCCGCCGGAGCCGTCGTCATGGCGACCGGCATCATCTCGGTGGGCTTCCACCTGACCGGGCACGACAGCCTCTCCGCCCTGCTGCTCACGGTGGCCGGCCTGCTGTGGCTGGTACTCGCGGCGGCTTTCGCGACGACCCTGCTGCACGACCGGGCGCGCTGGCAGGCGCAGGCCGCCAACCCGCCGGCGCTCACCGCGGTCGCCGCCACCTGCGTCCTGGGCACCCGGCTCGCACTGGCCGGCTGGCGCACCGTGGCCGGCGTGCTGCTCGCCCTCGCCGTCGTCGTCTGGCCCGCGCTGCTGGTGTCGGTCATGCGGCACTGGAAGCGGCCCGCGCCCGGCGCCGCCTTCCTGGTGTGCGTCGCCACGCAGGCCATCGCCGTCCTCGCCGCCACGCTGGCCGCGACGAACGGCGACTGGCTCGCCTGGTGCGCGCTGGTCGCCTTCGGCGCGGGCATCTTCCTGTACGGCGAGGCGCTCGCCCGGTTCGACTTCCGGCAGGTGCTCACCGGCGCGGGCGACCACTGGATCTCGGCCGGCGCTATCGCCATCTCGGCGCTCGCCGGTTCCAAACTGACGGCCCTTCCCCTGTGGAGCAGCGGCGCCCACTCCGTGCTGAAGACGACCACGTTCGTGCTGCTGGCCCTCGACTTCGCCGGGTACGCCGTCCTCGTCGTCTGCGAGGTGTACCGGCCGCGCCCGCACTACGACATCCGGCGGTGGTCCACGGTCTTCCCGCTGGGCATGACCGCGGTGGCCTCGCTCTCCACGGCCGCCGCCGCCCACGCGCCGGGGCTGCACGGCCCCGGCGTCGTACTGCTCTGGGTGGCCGCGGCCGTCTGGCTGATCACCTTCGTCGGCCTGCTGCGTGCCCAGGCGGCCGGCGTCCCTCGGACCGGTGGAAAGAATCGGCCGATAGGGGGAGGTCACCGGAGCGGCTGATCGGGTCACGCGCGCGGGGTGAGCAGGCTGCGGGGAACACACCCCCGTCCACCTCACCGAGGAGGACCCGACTTGAGAAGGTGGCCATGACCGGGCTCGCTTCCAGGAAGATCACCACTGCCGCGCTCCTCGCCGGATCGCTCGCCGTCGGAGTGCTCGCGCCCACCGCGGCGGGCGCCTTCGCGCCCGGCCAGGACCACGGGACCGCGGCGAGCACCGCCGCGAGCGCGCCGGCGAGCAGTGGCACCCCCTCGGGCCCGTCCGCCGCGAAGCCGTCCGCTGCCAAGCCCGGCTCGGCCAAGCCGGGATCCACCACGGCCACCGCTGCCAAGCCCGGCTCGGCCAAGCCCGGCTCCACCACGGCCGCCACCGCCGCCTACGTCAAGGGCAAGGTCGTGTCCAGCGTCACGCTGCGCATCCGCAGCCGCGCCACCACCAACTCCACCGCGCTCGGCAGCTACGCCCCGGGCGCCGT
>Ga0131853_10014202_pt1 | contig 14596 bp, 7 predicted proteins | sample TergutLab28metaG_FD_92764 | JGI IMG/M metagenome (GOLD analysis project Ga0131853, IMG submission 92764) | Labiotermes labralis P1 segment gut microbial communities from Petit-Saut dam, French Guiana - Lab288 P1 (version 2) (version 2) | ecosystem: Host-associated > Arthropoda: Insects >... | reverse complement strand
GGGTCTTGGTGGGGAAACCGGAGGGAAGGAGACCACTGGGGAGACCTAGGCGTAGATGGGTGGATAATATTAGGATGGATCTCCAGGAGGTGGGATGTGGGTATATGGACTGGATTGGTCTGGCCCAGGATAGGGACAGGTTGCGGACGCTTGTGAGTGCGGTAATGAATCTTCGGGTTCCGTGAAATGCGGGGAATTTCTTGACTAGCTGCAAACCAGTTAGCTTCTCAAGGACTCTGCATCACGGAGTAAGTAAGTGTCAAAAGTCTCCCCGCTTCAGAGGGACGGCGGGCGGCAATTAAATTGTTCTTCTCTTCATTCATGTTAAAGTACATTTTTCTTATGGAGCTATTTTAAAAAAATCCGAAAATTCAATGGAAAATACCGCAGGGTACACTCCTTAGAGTGAAAGCTGCATGTTAAAATTACACGTGTTAAAAAAAATAAAAGGAATGAACAGGATATATTCAACAGTTTCTGCAGTTCGCTTATAAAATTATATTTCTCTTTTCGTCTCTTATCTAAAAATTTCAAAATTATATGGCATAAAGCTACATATTTATTGGTTATTTTATATAACCCAGGTATGAAATTTCGGGGTATTGATGAAATATGTGCGAACTTTTTTCACTCACATTAAAAACAAGTGGAAACATCATTGAACTTGCACAAGATAACGGCAGTACCCATGCTCTGGTACGGGTGTTAGAACTGGGAACTTCCATAAAAAGAGCATAAAAGAACCAATGAGATGGCGGAGATGAAATTATTGAAGTTAGTCGCAGGATATACATTACAAGAGATATAAAAATAAGAGCACAACTACATATATACAACTGAAATTATATTACTGCGCATTATAGACAAAAAGTTGACAGAGTTAAGAACACACGATACACGCATTCTCAGGTTAGGATGTTTAAAACACCGCAGGAAAAAAGAAGGGAAAGATGGAGGCCCACATCCATGAAAACGCACCAAGCTTGAAGTGCTGTATAGTTACTCCCTGTTGCTGATGAAGATCATGATGAGAAATAGTTGTCGAATAATTTTTTCCCTTAATTTCACTGCAGAAGTATTTTACGCGCCTAATACTGTTTGCGATCTGATTATATCAGGCGTTTCTATACTTAAAAACCACATTAAATTACGTCGTAATTTTTCGAAGGTATAAAGTGTTACTTTATTGCAACCGCGAGTGAGTGACAACAGCAATAATTGACGCTGGCAATTAAATGCTTCCGCAATTAAAGCTTTTCATTTTTGAACTCACCCGCAGGCTGCAGTAGGGACTACTCCCAATGTAATTTTATTTCAATAAACCTGCTGTTACTCATACGTGAATCGAAAGTAATAAAGCAGACAAACAATTCATTAGTGAATGTTCAAACTACTCACAATTCAAAGATTTTGTCAGTTAAAGCAGTAATCATATTTTATTTAACTAAATTTTATTGTTTGTTGACCGTGCATTCCCGTATAATATTTTTTAAATGAAGCCAACTAGGTTCACACTGCTTTTCAGTATATTTATTTCAACTTCTCTACATGTTTCGGGCAGCTATGTGCCCATCATCAGGAGCATTTACTGTATCTATGCGACACTGGTATTTTTGCACTCTGTATGGGTGGCTGTAGCAGAACAGACAGCCACCCATACCGAGTACAAAAATACCAGTGCCGCATAGATACAGTAAATTCTCCTGATAATGGGCACATAGTTGCCCGAAACATGTAGAGAAGTTGAAATAAATATACTAAGAAGTAGTGTGCACCTAGTTGGTTTCATCTAAAAAAAAATCAAGTAAATGAACTAAATATTTAACCGAATTAAAGAAATCCATGCTACAGAGTTCTCCTCGAGAATTTAAGAGTCGCATATTTGTCGAGATATATCGACCCTGAAGGTTCATTACCTTGTTCACAAGAGCTCGACACCGGCTCTAAAATGACTAGGTCCACCAAAAGTGACAATGGTACATTTTAGTCCCCTCCCGGAGTGACCGATTTCCGAATTAGTTTCTGTACACACTAGTAGTTGACTCATCTGAACCACAGAAACAGCCTAAACATTCTACTACCCTAGTAACCCAGCGTGAGTGTGTTTAATGGCAATTCCTTTTATGGTACAGGCTTATTAAAAAAAATACAGTCTACACAATTTTCATCAGGGCAATATTTTTTAACATGTAATATTTTCAACGGACTTTCACTACTTTTTGAACGAAGGGACAAGGTGAGTTGTTCCATGTGTATACAGTAAGGGCTACTTGACTTTGTAAGACTTTGAGAAAATAACCAGTAGGTGTATGAGACAGAATATCATCATGGACAGCGTCATAAAACAAAATGAAGGAATGAATCTTATATTCGTGTCCAACACACACTGTCCTTCCTCTGTGTTTTACGTATTGTTGATATCGATTTCCCATGCTTATCATCCGAAAACTCACCATATTCTCCCTTGTAGTTTTTCGCTAAAAGATGGAAAAAAAAGACCAAGGGAACGCGAGTTTGATGATAGACCATAATCTGCTGCATGCGTTTCGTATGTTTCAGCCCTGCCCCTGTTTCAGTAACATATGTCCACAGTATGGCAATCACATGTTGTGGCAAAGACACACAGGTTCTACAAAAGTTGAAACCACACAGTTTTTTATAAAGAGCATCTGAAGGAGACCCCGATGTTAAATAAATTTGTATCAGAGTTTGATCCCTGCGGAAGGCCTATTACAACCTTCTCGTCAGTCTGTCTATAAAAGAAGAAACTTCAGAACGGATAGACCGATCTCGATTAAAGTGGTAATAGAAAATTTTGTTTAAATTTGTCACGTAGTTTCAATTTTCAATTATACTCAACGATTTTATTGGTCAGTTTGCATGTGGTTACATGGCATATGACTCAAAGACGTTGAAGGGCCACGCTGATCGGTACCTTTGCGAAATGTCGTTCATTGTAAAAGAAATGTGAAATATTGTAACTTAACATCTACTGTTAGTTAAAATTTGTTAACGCGGAGCATTTTAACAAAGTATAAGGACTTTCTTCGATACTAGTAAGGTTTTGGAGCTTCCGATTTATTATAAATAAATAAACAAACTTATGAATTCATATTTTTTTATGTTTCCCTGACCGTGCATCTCAATATAATCTTAGTAACTGACCAACTTAATGCACAAATTCTTGTTTTATAAAAAGTTTATTATATTCCTCTACATGTTTCCAGCACTATTGTGCTCATCATCAGCAGGTCAAGATTGTATTACACAGCATCTGGTATAGTCACACCTGTAGGTGGCCGTCCGGCACACCGGACGGCCACCTACAATCTTGACCTCCGGATGATGAGCACAATAGTACCCGAAACATGTAGAGGAATATAATAAACTTACTATAAAACAAGAATTTGTGCATTAAGTTGGTCAATTACCAGGAATATAAGAATTCATAATCTGAATAAGCTATTCAAACTACCAGAGAACTTCGCTGGAGATTCTAGTTTCTTATCTTATTAAGGCAATGAGCCTATGATGAAAGACATACGAATTCAAGAAACTCTTTTAAGAGGGAACAAATTTTGTGATGTTAGGATAATATATAAAAGAACACAACTATACCGGCTTCTGATATTAAGATTTCTTTAAGAAGAAAAAAGGACGCTTCATTCGGAGACCCCGTTCGTCCGTGCATCCGTTCTAACATCTGTTGTCGGGTATCAGACACCCAACCGTTCGTCATACTTTCACTAAATTCAGTAGATGCTTCCTTTACCACCCCCCTCCCAAAAAAAAAGTTTTGAGCAGGCTTGGGTTTTGTAAAGTCGGCTCAGTGAGAGCTATGCAAGTACGTTACTGAATTATGTCAATATATTTCTAACCACACGTGTTACATTTCTTGGTCGAGTTGCGAAAAATTCTTATAGAGGATTTCCAAGTAATAACGTTGACCAATTATGAGTGCCGAAAAAAAAATCACTTCCGAGGACGCTGTACTTCACTGAAGTATTCAAAATATATTGTGACCTATATTGTACGCTCCTCATACGATTCCATACGGAAGACGACCACACGAATTTAAGAAACGATTGTGAGTTACGTATTACAATATGTTCCAGCTGTTATATTTATCAACCCTGAATAATTACTAACAGTTTTCTCACAGTTACAATTAGCGCTTAAGTTGCTTCATCGTTACGTTTACGACATTCACATTCTCCACCAGAAGATTTTAAATGTAGTTCATACCCTGCTCAACAACAGCATTCGGAAAGCATTTCTGATCCACAAACTTTTGCGAAAAACAAATGACGGGGACCCAATCATACGACTTAAACTTGCAATCGGATGTTACTTCTGTAACGAACACAACAACTCAAAACTCACTTTTTAATGTATTATTAATATGGCTTACTCACAGGTATTAATCATCTTTCTCTTCGGCACGAAGGGTTGCATTCAACTGCCTTTTGTGGTTGCACACTTCAAAAATGACATGTCCAGCAAATTTAGAAGGTTTTTGTACATATTTTTCGTTTTGATTTGGGTTTTATTATTTGCTTTACATACACATCACATTCCACTATTTATCTGTAATCATTTCAGTTCTATTTATCTTCTTACTCAAAAAATATTTAATCTTTCGCCTATGTGTTCATTATTTGCCTAATTAATACAGGATCCATTGAACGTGATGGGCAAGATTCTCGTATCTCTAATTCCTTTGTTATTTCTTCGGTAATATCTTTCATTAGAAAGAGAATAGACAAATGAAGATGACGTTACGTTTGAAGGAAAGGGATGTCAAACATACATTTCTGATTTTCTGAATGAAGGCATCACGATGTGCTTGCAATTCAATTAACGTTACACAGTTACTAGAAACATGCCCGTTCTGTTATAGCACAACAACAAAAACTGCAAAAACCTTTACCCGACAATACCGTACAACAATCCAGACAGCGATATCGGGTGGAAAACACTACTATCCTTATCAAATAAGAAAAATAGAAGTACCCCAACATCAGTCATAATAAGACAACGGAACTCACAGCTGAATATCCGGTGAACATTAACGCACTGCTAAGGAAGAAGTTTTAATATTTTAATGTTTAGACACAATCTGAAAATAACATACTTTATAAACAAAACCTTTTTAGAAATACTTTTAACTAGATGTATTCCACAATTGTAAACACTATGGGATCCCAAAGTTGGCAAAGCATCAGTTAACGAAAATGTTGTAAGGGCCTGAAGATGACTAACTTTTAGTCGAAACATGTAGCCTTGCCTGGGAATAAAAAAGATTGTGCTGACGTATACTGTGTAACGTTAATTGAATACATTACTGAGCTGTTCATAAAAATAGAAAACGGAACGCGAAATTTTTTAATTAAAAAGTAACTTCCTGTGAACGAGGAGGTAGAGTGTAAAAAAAAATATTAGTGTCTCTTAACAATGGGTGGTTTTCTATACGTCACCGATAAGCCCCGGCCTGAAGATCTAGCGCGTTTTTTTTTCCTTTCTAAAGGCTATCATCATTATGATCATTTGTCTATCTCCCATCATCGACTGCTAAACCTCCCCGACACGCGGAATGCGATGAAACGCTGGCGGAGCATTCAATGGTTCGTTCGAAAAACGCCCTGTATAAGCTCTGCTTAAAGATATAGATAAAATAAATGTGGTTTACTAAAACAAAACTTTGTAAACGTTACGTAGTTTGGAGAAGTGGCTACCATCTTTACCATTTGGACTTAATCGGTAGGTAGTGCCAAAAAAAAAAGAATGAATTGGAATAAAGCCATTGCTATTATTATTATTATTATTATTTACCCAATCTTCATCCCACTCACATGCTTACTTTCTACTACGTCACGCCAAAACAGGACCCCAACCCACTTTTCTTTGCTTTCCTTTTATCCCTTTAGAACCTCTATCTCCCTTCTTCCTGCTAGACTACACCTGCTATCTCCATCCCTTGTATTTGTCCATCTATCGTCATTCCCCTCATCGTATCCTAGCAACGGCAGAGTACAGTTGAGGTTTCAAACCTATCCTAGCAGCAATGCCTTGGATTTTCCCGGAAAGGGACAGGAATTCCTATTCAGAAACTCGAACTCTCTAACATTTATACGGAAATCGTGACGTATCAATATACATTGTTATCGAAAGGGTTCACTGAAAGCTAACACCAATGACTTCCTTTAGGTAGGAGCCCGCATTAAATCCCGCGGATGTGTCAGATAATTTGAGTTTCATAGTCCATGAGAATATGCGGAATTACTTTCGGTAGAAGCCAAGGAGACGTCCTCTCAAACTCTTTGTACTTCACAGTATACAAAGTCGCTTTCATCGTATTTGACCTGTAAATATCTCCGAAGTTGATAAACCCCCATTAAATATTTTACTTACGAACTGAGAGATCGTAACACAAACTGACTCAGTTACGAAAACTTTCCTTTTAAAAAATAAAGTGGAATACTTAAACCCGATATATTCACTAAACTCTTCAATTGAGCATGGAGGTTGATGTAGCAATAACGCTTCACACTTGCAGGCTGTCACCTTATCGACTGTACCAGCTTCGGCGGTTTCTTGGTTTTGTAATCAGTTTTAAAAATGTACAGCAACCCCTGTACGTCCTTGAGGATTTCAAGAATTTAGGTTTTCAGTTATCAAGACAATCGACAAAAGAAGGTTTAAAGGTTGCCAGCCTTCGACCCCAGGAAATATACCTGGCACTCACTTCTGACAGAAGCTGGTCTATTTCAGGACCACTGTGCGGCCAAAAGGTTTATGACAATGAAAACTTTCAAAGATATCATCCGGAACCGAACCCGCGGGCTTCCTGCTTGTAAGGCAGTGCCTCGACGAATTGCGCCACCGAGTGCCCCCGTCATCAGTGTACCCCAACATAATTCCGCGACAGTAGGTCTGCTATGAAATGCGATACAATCCTCTGCTTCCAATAACTACCTACTTGTTATTCATGGCCGTCTTTCCCGATACCATTCGACAGTATACAACCTCTGGAGGCGAAAACTTTTCGTAATCTACGAATCAGTCACTTACCCTCATCCAACTGCACTGAATCCACAGAAAATGAATGTTATAGAAGGAGGGGGAAGACAGCGCTACAAGCTCCCTCCCCTTCCTGCCTGCCGTTCTATAGCCCTCCGGCCCACATTCAGATAGACCAAAAAGCCAGAAACACTTCCCGCTAGCCTAAGCTACCATTACCAGCGGTGTCTTAAATGGCATGACTGGAAGATTGGTTGTGTATATATCTATATATATATATATATATATAGAGAGAGAGAGAGAGAGAGTCGTCTACCGATGAAGAAAATGCAGCACCTCGGGGGTGAAACAGGGACGATATGTGTGGCTTTAACTCGTACCCTATTTGAGAAACTAATAGTCTATTAGCTGGTCAAACAATTCCTAGCCTTATATGGAACAAAATGACTGCCAATTCCGTTAGCAAGGTCCCTCCACTGCACCCAGTCTCCGCGCAGAGTAACACAGAGACACATCCTCAACCTCCTCTTTGACATTAACCTCCTTAAATCTATATCCAGCATCCTATCCCAAACAATTATATGTAATCCAGAACACTGTGCTTCAGTCCGTAACCGCAACTACATTCTGCATCGTTCCATCCCAGACTCAAAGCTGCGGAATTTGTGATAATTATATATATATATATATATATACACACACACACACACACACACACGACGTATTGCATTATTTTCCTTGCATGTGCGATTAAAGCTGCAAATTCAGTATGTAATTTTAAATACCAGAATTCCTAATCTAGCAAATGCCTTGTGTTTTATCTCTTTGTCTTGATGAAAGCTAAATGCCAAATTACAATGTTAAGCCTTTCACTCGAAGAGTAATTTTTTCTGTCGTGTTTATACACTTTACCTACGGCTACATGTTCGTAATTTCTGCCGTAAACTGCCGCGAATTTTATAAAAATTTACCAAAATTCGTATGTTATCTGCTGCCTCCATCTACAAAGGCGGACAAGAAATTGTGGTTTTACACTGAAGAATAAGTTATCATGTTCCCCAGAGATTAATGACAAATTTCCAAAGTTTACACGTTGTCATATTCCAGAGGACATAACTATTTAGTCTCTGCGGTCAGAATCTCAAATTCCTTATTGTGCACATTCTTCAAAACAAACACTACTAAAAAATTAAATAAAATAAGACAGGAAACGTATGCAAAAGTAACACTTTGGGGTGTTCGCGTAACCACTGTTGTCATGGGAACGCCACGTACACATGTTGCTGTCAACAATGCAATACATGCTGTAATCATTCCCACAGTAACACAACAATGTAGTCTCCGCTTTGTCGCGCTACCTACGTTGCTACAAACAACAGGACGAACACTTTATCCTCATGTAAACTACTGGCCGATATTTCCTTTCGACTTTCAGCAAATCTGGAGTTTCTTGACAGAATTCCATGAAGTCCCCAATACCAAATTTCAAGAAAATTCCTGGCCATAATTTGGGGTTTTCCCCCTTTCTTTAGGAAACGATAAAAAGTACTTAGGTCTTGATGTAAAATGCCCGATATTTTGTCCGATTTTAATCAAATTTGGATTTTCTCAACAGATCTTCGTCAATTTTCCCTGTTTCAAAATTCCAACAAATCCGTCCAATGACAGCCACGCTGACATGTACAAACATCGGAACAGACAGACACACTGACTCAATGACTGACATGGCAAAGCTAGTTGGTGATTTCCGCGACTAAGCGAACGCGCGCCTAATAACAAATTCCTTCGCCGATAAATGTTGAAATATTTATATAACTTCACAAATATTCTTTGAAAGAATTGATAAACAATGAATTACTTCTAAATTAAAACTAAGATCATGGTTTTAACAGCTACGTGTTAGTCTGTCCACGTTTCCGCTCACCCTGACTTCCACAATGACTCATCGTGAAAAATACTTCTGTATAACACAGAATCGTTCACATTGGAGAGAAAAGACGGATATTTAATGATTTTTATTTCGGCAACAGAGAACGGCTTGTCAAGCAAACCTAATTCGAGCTTCGGCCATCGCACGGAGAAGACATGCAGTCCTTCTGTAGATGAGAATCCGCCGATTTTGCGTAACACAGGTCATCGCCAATGGTTTGTACTTTCTGTGTGGTAAAAATCAAACGCTCGTTGAAAACCCAAACTAACATCGACGCTACTGCTTTGTGTGAAGCATCAACTTTCGCATCTCGCGGCGAATACAAAGGGGGATTTTGTGTTTTCTGTGGGGTAGGAACCCGTCGATCGGTGAAAATCGAAACTCGGCCCGTTGCTAGTATTAATTATACAAAACAAGGAATATAGAAGATTGTTCCTCCCAATGTGACAAACCCCAAAAAAATAACTTGACTTTTCAACCAATTTGAAAATTATTCACAGAATACGAGGCTTGTAGAAAATCCAGTGCAGACAACTCCAAGGTACAGCTCGGCGCAACACGCGCGACGAGAAACACTACGGCCAATCTTCAAACGCTGGAACATACAGAAATGTAGACCTCAATAATGGATGGAAATTGTGTCGGAATCATGCTATTACTGTAGTGCTTCTCCACTTGCTTTGGGAAAGAATTGCACAGGGTTAGAAGTCGACTGCCACCACTGCAAGGTAAGTTTATTTACAACTAAAATACTTGGATTTCTGAGAAAATTAATGGAAAAGATAACATAACGTCAGAGTATTTGAAGGCCAGGAGCATTAAGAATCTTCTAGCTTGTGCTTTTATGTGTAGAAAGTTACAATGACGAGAAGGCATGATACGCCTAAATTTTGTGCAAAAATAATTAAGCTGTTTAAGTCTCCAACCGGAAGTGACGAAACCGTAGAGCAGCCGTCATAATTCAAGTCATTTATGATTTGCTTGTCTTTGTATGCGACTGTTCTCTGTCTTCCGTTCATTGTAAGTCCTTACTCCAGTTATTAACCATCAATACCAGTACGGTGAGACCAACTTGATGTCACTCGCTATTTTTATTTCACGTCTTATGCGCTCAACATGTTTCGGACATTAATATAGCCATCATCAGGAGATTACGACTATTCTGTTGAATTACCAAATTGGTCTATGTTCTTGGTTCGATGTGTGTTGGTGTTTCGGTGTGGTTGGGTTGGCGTGGTATCCGTGTGGCTGAAGCCTGCCACACGGATACCACGCCAACCCAACCACACCGAAACACCAACACACATCGAACCAAGAACATACGACCAATGTGGTAATTCAACAGAATAGTCGTAATCTCCTGATGATGGCTATATTAATGTCCGAAACATGTTGAGCTCATAAGAAGTGAAATAAAAGTAGCAAGTGACATCAAGTTGGTCTTTTGTTTTCAACTATTACAATAATGCACGGTCCAATAAATATAAAATACCAGTACAGTTTTAAGATTATTCATATTGGTGCTTTAACCAACAATTTAATTGTGAACACCAACAAATGCACAAGCATGAAAAATATTGTTATTATTGTTTAATATTATTTATTATTAAAAATTGTTAATACTTGTGCATTTGTTAGTGTTCATTATTACAAAATACCAATAAGTCTGTACAATTTCCGAAAATGTGTATTGAATTTCATTAATTCACCGAAACAAATCACTAGTTTACGTCGCAAAATGTTGGTGGAAAATCCACTGCAATTCAAAATCCATATTAACTTATAACTCAGTGGACAAGGCAGGAGACAAGTATTTTTCGCAGATCAAATATCCTAGTTCTAAGCTTGATATCAGCACAAGTTTCTTATTTTTTTCACGGACAATTTAGTAGCATCGATTAAGGTGACCGCGCGGTCTAAGGCGTAAGTAGCCGCTCGCTTGCTGAGATTGCGGGCTCGAATCCCGTCGGGGGCCTAGATGTCTGTCTCTTGTGTTAGGTGTTGTTAGATAGATGTCTCTGCTACGGGCCGATCCCTTGTACAGAGGTGTCCTACCGACTGTATGTCACTAATGTGACCAAATGCAACAACAACCCTCCATACTTATGACGAGTAGGGGGAAGACGTCAGACTAAGGAAAAAAGAAAAGAGTTAAGAAATAAATACTTGATTAGCACAAATACTATTTAAACTGTGAGGTTATATTAATTAACAGAATGTTTCGACGGTGATTAGTGCAGCACTGGCGAAGCACGAAGTGCGGGTATATCCCATAATTGTTTTTTTTCCCGTGTTTTTCCTTTACTCCTATTCTCACATACCGGGGTCGTGTTCTAAAGTGACTGTGTTCGAATAACTTTATTTGCAAAGCATTAGCTGTACAAAATTTCGTTTCTTGAAGTATGTCACATTTACAAGATGCCATCAGCATATTACCCTTAGAACGGTTATTATCAAGGTCTGGCATTTTTAACATGATATCTATAATACTGAGCTTCAAATGGAGATCGCATTCCTCTCGGTATGGACTCACACCGTAATCGAACATAAAAGACCAAACTAAACAAATTTTTTGCTAATCTCTTTTACGTGACTTCGTAGTTGGTTTGGTTTTATTTATTCCTTCAGTTCTACATCGGTACGGCTCTTATTTGTGCTGAACTGGCACGAAGAGGGTATTCGTGTACTTCACGGTCGCTCTGTGCAGCTGCTTGACGGATGAGCGATTTGGCAGGTATCGAAGAAATTAGCTACGGCTACTATCCAGTACAGCTCAGGATGCCGCGTTTGTAGACAAAACTCTGAGGAACCTTTGCATCCGGGCAAGGGAGCTGAAGGCGGCCACAAACTTTGCCCAGCAGAAACGAATAGTTACGTAGGGACTTCAACAAGTTAGTCTCTTAGCACGACACGCTACAGTGAACGACCCGCTTACCGCCGAACATAAAATCTGCGGCGTAACATATTCTGAGAGCACGGCAGACCGAAAATGGTTGGCCTTCGGAGTTACATTTCCTGGCTAATACGCGTTTGTCTCAGCAAATGATGAGCCGACTTTGGTTTACAGACCGCTCGGATGTCCAAAATCAGAAAATTACGAAAGAAAATAGAATCGGGTGGGACATACATTCAAAACTGCGACCATCATTCAGAAATTATTGCAGCAAGCAAATGTGCAACGCCAGTAGGTCACAAGCCGGTCCCAGTAACAGCGCGGTCTAAGGCGCGTGTCTGCTGCCGTTGGCATGCTGGGACTGTGGGTTGGAATCCCGCCGGGGACATGGATTTGTGAATGGTGTGTGTAGTCAGGTAGCGATTTCTGCAACGGGTCGATCACTCGTCCAGAGGAGTCCTACAGAGTGCGATGAGTCTGAGTATGTCCCTGAACCTCAGCAGTGAGGATTACGGACATCAGGGCTGGCGAACGGCAAGACATAAAAAGGATGCTATTATGAGCTAAGAGCCCATTGCAGATGTCTACATAAGGAGATATCGAAACTTACTTAAGAGTTACAGGGTCTACATAAACCCACCAAATTACATCCACTTTACCTAGTAATGGATTATTATTGACGCCAAAGGGCCGCTGTTCGGGACCACACAGAAAGTCCGGCTTGACTGTCAGCAAGACCGACACAGAACAGAGATAAATCCGCATCATCTATAATATCGAGGTATTTCTTCTCTTCTTTAAGCACAAAAAGTTCTGTAGAAGGTTACTATACGCTTAGTTAATAGATATGTCAGAGGTGAAATTATTCAAGGTTAATGAGTATTAAAGCGAAATTAGAGAATGTTTTGGGGCGACTAGACGACAACAACGTACAATAAGCTCCCTTTCAATTAAAATGTGTATTATGTAAAGCAAATATTGTAAAGAGCTAGAGGGAACTATTATTTTTTTCGCTAAAATAATACTGCACGCTTCTAAATCGACAAACCAGTGCAAAATCATAGACATACGTACATAAACGTTAGGTGAAATCTAATTCACGTGATGTATAGGGTGCATACATTTAAACGTGGAGTGGTGTTAGTGATAACTTTAGCTCGGTTATTACAAGCTCTACGTTCTGTGTCTGTTCACTATAGGGACGGGATCTCGCATGAAGAGGATAGAACGCTCCATGGCACAGAGAAGCGCGCGCCTAACAGCCATCAATATAAGCACATTCTGCAAAACGCAATTTCTCCCACTGTAGGATCGCTTTATCCCGACTGAGTGATACAGTTCTAGCAACACTACTCTTCCTTTTATGATTCTCCTCTGGTTCCAGAATGGTTTCCCCAGCAGACCGATGCCGAAAACACTACTGGCCATCGTGAACGCCCAATATGAACCCCATTGACGATACGCGGAATACGGATAAGAAAACCGTGCAGGAAACCGGCCCGTCCTCCCTCCGAGAAACAGTGATGTTCTCCGGACACTTGTGTCAGATGATTGAAATGAGGTTGCTTCGTGTCTGTTTAATGTTACGCTCCCGAGTCAATGCAGGGACAAATGCGATCGTGGTTGAAGCCCAGGGATACTTGACGTGATAGAAAACATGCCTTTGCAGGGGCAATACACTTATACACATCTACAAATTAGGCAAGTATGTGAGTGTCCTTGGTTAATAGATTTACGTGGCAATAAACGTAATTAATGGAAAGCAGAGAGAGATCACACACCGACATATACCACTACACTATAAAGTACATGAATTAGGACGGAAGTTGTATGCGTGCATTACTTCCGGTTTGGGACTCCGAAAATTTCGGGCGCTTGATTTTTGGCATAGAGTGTGCATGATTCTTCATAACACAGAGTCATATCACCAAATCGTCGATAAAACTAAAGCAACAGATAAACTTGATCCTACGAATGCAAGAGTATGTACGCTGTATGCTACTGAAACCCCCAGCAAATATGCAAGTGTGGAAGTGCAATAAAACTTGCTGTGATCTTCTACATAGACTAATGGACACTGAGCACTTTGCGCCATCTCCTACGAAAGATGGGTTAGAGAACAAAGGTTTAAATGCCAACAAAAATGTGACTTATAACAATGTTTCTAAGACAATTTACAGAATTAAATTTCACATTTACCATCCCGAAGTGTTTGAAGTATAAAATTAAAGTAAAGGATCACAACACTCAAACACAACAGCATTTTTGTAGTATTTTAATACATTATACCATTATGGGCTACATGTTTCGACTCCTATTCGAGTCATCTTCAGGCCTTCATTATATAGATCCCGACATACCAACCTTTACTGTACTGTGGGATCTCCAACGTTTACAGAATAAGATGTATATATTATAAAAATATATAAAATATCACTGTTATTTTATATATTTTTATGATGTATACATATTACTCTGTAAGCATTGGGGATCCCACAATGCAGTAAACGTTGGTATGTCTGGATCTGTATCTTGAGGGCCTGAAGATGACTCGAATAGGAGTTGAAACATGTAGCCCATAATGCAATAATATATTGGAATACTACAAAAATACCTTTGTGATTCTTTCCTTTTTTTTTACAATTTACAGACATTCGAGGAAACAATTCCTTTTCGTTAACTGGAAATCTACTTCCTCCTTGCTTATAAAAGTGAGAGTTCCACGTCGGTTTGGAATTCATTCTAAGAAATAG
>Ga0131853_10014199_pt1 | contig 14597 bp, 10 predicted proteins | sample TergutLab28metaG_FD_92764 | JGI IMG/M metagenome (GOLD analysis project Ga0131853, IMG submission 92764) | Labiotermes labralis P1 segment gut microbial communities from Petit-Saut dam, French Guiana - Lab288 P1 (version 2) (version 2) | ecosystem: Host-associated > Arthropoda: Insects >... | reverse complement strand
TAATGACTGTGATGGAAACAACTACATGTTTCGGCCTGTGTTGGCCATCATCAGGTTGTCTAGGGAACTTAAGGGCTAGCTATATGCATGCGCGCGCGCGCGGTGTAGAGATCTCTACATACGCATAGTTTGACAAACCGAATCAAAACAGGGGTCAGGTAAACCACTATGAAACATAATACACCTCAGTGATTAAGTTGTGTTTGACTACATACCGTCTCCTAGTTTCACACACACAACAGGGATGACACACTTCCTAGATATTACCATGCACTTTATGTGGGTCGAGAGATCGCTTTAAATTCCGGGGTGCTTGTGATATAGGAGACCATGGACACAAAATAATGCTAAGGCTGTGTGAGGGTGTTAGGCTGTAAAGATGTGTATTGCATTTTTATCGGTACTAATATGCGTGCGTCAGTTTTAACCTTTTGGCGCCGGAATTATTTTTTTTAATTTTAGCACACACTGTATATAAAATGTGAATAATGCAGGAACGAAATACGTTAGAATTATGAAACAAACTGCATTTTGAAGAGAAAAAAAAACGGAGAGTATATACCATGTTTAAAATATTCAGTACGTATATTTGTTGAATAAATATATAAAATGCAAATTTAGAGGTTAGCGGTGCGGTACGACCACTATAGTTGACATTAGGCGTCAAAAGGTTAAATCCCATTTTCGGAACGATGTGATTTTACCGTCTGTGGAAACATGGTCATTAGCCTTGCAGTAACCAGAGGTATACACTTACTGATCCCGTACGGTTAGTGTTAGTGTAGCTGTCATTCTCATGTTGTATTTTTACACGTGGCACTAAGACTTTCAGGGCTTGTCACGCATGACGTAACTTGCGAGATTCTACCGCAGTGTAGATTCTTCTTCGACTGCTTGACCCCTGAAGATGGGACCTTTAGGCTGCCCTGAAACGTCGGTGAACAACTAAACAAACATACGCTACGTAACATCCAAGAAGAGCGCAGTCCATAATTTCTCGAAAGTGCCTGTATTGTAGAACTGATTTTTAGGCGCGTTCGCGAAATTGCGTCAAGCGACAGTTGGCTTCGTAATATCCGTCTGTCCGTCGGTAAACCCGCACGGAACAAATAGGCTCTTACTTGACGGATTTCATTAAATTTGATGATTTTTTCGAAAATTTGTCGAGAAAATTCAAGTGTCGTCAAAATCTGACAAGAATAAAGGGTACTTTATGTGAAGACCAAAATTCAAGTTTCATAAAAATCCGACAAGAATAACGGGTACTTTATGTGAAGACCAAAATTCAAGTTTCATCAAAATCCGACAAGAATAACGGGTACTTTATGTGAAGACCATTGTACGTTTATGATAATATCTCTCTCAGTTATTTTTAGAATGAGATATGTTTCAGACAAAAGTTGTAGAGGAAATAAAAAACACAATTTTATTTTCAATATATTTTTTGTGAAATTCGTGCCGTTATGAGGTAACGGTAGAGCCACACAGGCCACAGATGACGATATAATTCGGCACATGAGCTTTGCATGGTAGATAACTAAGGCTACAGACACACGCTCACAATATGTCATACCTACTGCTTTTCCACTGCAACAGTTACCTTATACATAATTTGACCATCTAGTGAGTGTTCTTGAGCCACACGGTTTTACCCATCGTCCTGCAGTTGGGGCGTCCTGTAATAAGAGAAATGACAAGCTCTGCTAGCTATACCACAGTACCGAACCATTATCCGAGATGGGGAGATAGATGAAACTTTCAGGGATAATGTTTGTTACTACCTACTTGAGACCCATCAGGGTGACAGGCGTCATTTCCGATACTCAACATCCCGTCCTTCAATATCCCTGTAATACAGCCCTGCACTCAACTCCCCCCCGGAACTACGTTTTATATCCACTCATCAGCCTAACAGGTTGTTTCGTTTCGAGTCTGCTTCGACGTACAGTGATGATGTTTTCTAAGCGCGTAGGTCTAACAAGTGGTGTTATATTTCATAATCGTCATCATCCGATGTTGACACTTCTGCCGCACAGGGTCATTCTGTTTATTTCACATCCTTCGGCGTTTTTGCCTGTCCCATGATAGCCCTTCTTGAACGTGTCATGTAGGAAGTTTTGCAGATTGGGCTCCCGAATGCACATGGTACCGGACCACCGTCACTCCTTCCGCGTAAATTCGATTTATGAAGCCGACTGCAGTAGAACGAAGATTGACATTTCAGTTCTTGTCCATTCGCGAGTCAGATGAGAGTCTTGCTAGCCGCGGATTTTGTAGCCCTTAAGTGCAGTAAATCTACCTATACTTCGCTTCTGTGACTTGTTCTTATCTCTTTTATTTATGTTCTGTTTGATGTTGCTGTCGTTGTCTCAGACGATATAACGTCGAATCCGGTTCGTATCGGCACACCCGATTGCTGTAATATTCGTTTCATATTCTACCATCGACGCCTGGACATTCTAAGTGTCCTTTTCCTTCACGTTTTCCGACTGAAATTTGGTATTGATTTCTTGTCTTTCCCGTGCGTGCTACATGCCCGCTTATCTCTTTTTAATGTGCTCACAGCCATGGCTGAGGAATTGTATTTTAGATGGTAAGCTATGATATGAAATTTTACTTTGCCCCATATATCAAGTTGGTTGATTCTGAATTATTTAACTACGCTGTTTCAACTGTGGAGGTTTTTTTTAGCATTGAATGAGATGCGAGTGTGATCATCAGTGATGAATTGTCAAGGATTAGGGAAAATATAATGGTGATCTGCTTTAAACTACGACCCAAATGAGAAATTCAGGACACCTGTTAAGACGTCCTGTGTGTCACAGCATTAGTGAAGTTTAAGGTGATGGCCATAAGGAAGGACCTTCTGCAGTTGAATGAGGAATTCTAACTGCTGTGGGGGAATAATGCAGGAAAGGTGAGGAGCGAGCGAGATTCGAACTCACGTTCTTGCTGTATGGATGGGCCACGACGGTGAACTTCGTTTAAATACAGACTGCCGGAAGACCTAGTAGAGAGTTTACACTGACAGCGGCAGGAAGTGTGCGGATTGCCTTTTGTGTCCTGAAGAGGGAAGGCTGCAGTTTAGGTGCCTTCCATACCACATGGTGAATGACCCTACCTGCCAGACTACACGATGTCGTAACGCCAGGAGTTCTCAGACTTTTTACAAAAATCTAGGAGCCATCTCATAATTCGACACGCCAGAAAGAGGAAACGTGTAGCAAGCTCCTTACTGAGGGTACACAGATATTAGGCGTCACCGCCCAAAATGTAGTGGCCACGACGACCTGGCGCCTGGGATTTGTGCACCCTTGCATAACGCAGTTTATCACACGACATAGTGTCATTACCCCAACATGGAAATTCCTTCGTGTTGGAAGTGGGATTATCAAGGGAACGGAAGTCTGCAGCATTTATTATTTGGCGCGGGTTTATTATCCGGAAAGTCCATGGGCTGCATTACAGAATAATATTCACGTCACGAAATTTTATACCGCCACCTCAGAGACTGAGAAATGTTGCTGATATCCGCACTGTTTTAAGTTTTTGACACTTACGCGGCAACTGCGACGTGGTACGTAGTGAGGGATACAGGGTGAGGATTTCGTATTAAACCCCGTGCTTGGTAGCTTTGTGACATCCCGTTGTGTTTTTCAAAATGAAACCAGGCTAACCTACTTGATTCAGTCAGCGCAACTCTTTGTTTACTGGTAAACAGACGTGTTTACGATAAATCCCTACAGTTCGCTTCTATACCAAAGCCATCATCGTTCTTATATTGTGGTTGAGTCTGATGATGGGTTTGGTGTAGAAGGCGAAGATCCCAGTGGACGCGCGATTTAAAGCGTAGGTCTGCTGCCACTCGCTGGCTGGGATTGCGGGTTCGAATTCCGCCAGGGGCATGGATGTCTGTCGCTTGTGAGTGGTGTTTGTTGTCAGGTAGAGGTGTCTGCGACGGCCCGATCACTCGTCTAGAGGCGTCCTACCGAGTGTCGTGTGTCTTGAGTGTGATGGTGAAAGCTCGGCAGGGAGGAGGCCCCGAGCTACTACGGACTGTTGAGTCAGGAAGGAAAATTAAACCCGAAATACGTAGCGATTTTTCTAAACAAAGGACTTTGACAGTAATCAAGAGTTGAGTCGATTGAGTTGTTGGAGTTTTGTTGGTATTAAACCTCCTTTCACCCGTGTGGGACGAGGAATTTGTAGGTAAATTCGTACAGAAGGACGGGAGATTGATTAAAGTAGGCACGTTGCAGAAAGTACGAACACGCCTAAATGTGCAGTGATGTTCATACGTTATTTTGTTTCTTTTCCGTTTATAATCATATACTGTCGCTGAACTGCCGAGGGGTTTGTGCAGCGGTAACAGTCTTATATACTTCTCTTAGGGAGATGTTTGGCTCGCATCGGCCACTTTCGGCTATCCTGACCGCGGCTTGCCGTGGATTTCCTCACTTTCTTCTCGCAGAGGCCACAGCTGCTTAGTTTCATATCCGTGCCCAGCTCGTCCTTCATCAGTCACACTGCTGTTCGATGCTGAAGAGTCTGAGTTGCCGGCAGCGTCGTAAATTAACCCACGAAGAAAAAAGATACATTAACTCTGTGGAACAGTAGTCCTACACATGTGGCAGTCTGCTGTGATTTCCCTGAGCGATCCCAACTGTACTCCCGTTTGCAATTCCCATCGGGAAAGCTATTGACATTTTATGTCTGGAAGTCGGATGATTTATAAGGTCGTAAATGTTACGTGATACGCTGAACTGTATCTCAGGCTTGAAATGTCAGAGGGGCTGATTTGGTTCCACCCACCCGTCTCCTGCTGTAGTGAAGACCTGTTTAAAGCATGCCAGAGAAAGGACGATGTAAAATACTGCCTTGATTTCGTACGAGGGAGTTCCTTGTATTTGTGGGCGCAGAGACTGCCATCCATGCTGCTGCTGTTCTTATGTTTAGACCCAGGACGTTCTAATAGTAGGCGTTATCAAACCATTCTGCCTAGATTTTATTTTGACACAAATTAAGATATATAGAACTATAATTCTGCCTGGGTGTGAAACTTAGTCGCTCACATTGAGGGAGGAACGTAGGCTGACGGTAGAATTGGGTGTTGAGGAGAATATTTGGGCCTAAGAGAGACGATGTAACGGGAGTGGAGAAAACTACATAATAAGGAGCTCAGTGATCTGTTCTCACAAAATGTTATTCGGCTGATCAAATCGATAACGGGATGGGCGGAGTATGTAGCACGTATGGGTGGAGAGGAGAGGTGGATTCAGGGTTTGTGGTGGGGATACCTGATGGAAAGAGACCACTTGGAAAATCCAGGCGTAGATGGGAGGATACTATTAAGATGGATCTTCAGGAAGTGGGATGTGGGGGCATGGACTGAATTGATCTGACTGAGGATAAGGACAGGTGGCGGGCACTTGTAAACGCGGTAATGAACTTTGGGATCCCATAAAATGCGGGGAATTTCTTGACTAGCCGAGAACCGGTTAGCTTATGAAGAAGGACTGTGCTGCAGTAAGTAAGTATTTGAGTACCCTAAAATCACCCAGTCAAAACATTCTGTGCCATTGCTGAACACGAAGATTATTCACGGTGATTACAGAAGTACCCCAATAGACTTTAGTAAGCAAAATAAGGCTAAGTTGTTCCTGTACTTAATTAAGCACCACTACTTGAAGGTATATGGGTATGCAAAGGTATAGCTGCACGCATTCTTAATATCGATATTACAGAGTATCTTTTTAATTTTCTCTCCGATCATAGGGAAGTAGGAGCTCGATAACGTAAGGAGAGCCCAGCAATGTGCAGGCAAGTCCACCAGAGAAAGTTTTCTGTTGAGCAAAGGGTGTCCATTTGCAATGCTTGTGCGTAGTACATGATGTGCCGTAGGAAAAAGTTGGTAAAAGGTCTGTGGGGGGGAAAAAAACTCTCTTGGTCAGTGCCTTGTGAAAGAACAGTATACGGAATAGTGAAATAACATCGAATTCAAAGTTGAATGCTGGACAAAAGTAACAAAACTCATCAATATGTACTTTAACCAACAAATGCACTTAATAAAATACGATAAAATACAATTCATGACAAGTGTGAAAGTCCTACACGTTTCGGCATCGGGGTGCCATCCTCAGGGAGTCTTCTAGAAAAAAGGAACGCAAGTCAAACACGTGTTGGACTTGTATTCGTTTGTGGGGCAGTTCACATGCTCTGCAGGAACTGAAAGATTGTCAAGTCAAGAGGTCCATCGTTTGTCGAGAAGTATGCAGAGCCCAGAAAGTGGCTAGCAATTCGGAACCTTTATACGAAATAAGTTGTGTTCTGGGGTGGGGGACAGGCTTTGTACGCAATACAGCAGCCGTGCTGAGGGCATAGATTAGCGATACGCACTGTAGACGGCAGGCAGCCTCACTCCCCAGGGATTGAACCATCCGGTACCCATTGAATAGGATGCTGAATACGCTGTAGAGTCGGTGTGGACGATTACGGAAGAACAAATATCTCTTACCATGCCGGAAAGCAGCCCCTCCGATTCGTCGGTTATCAGTCCGTTGTTTAGCCTGCCTGACTATGCCGTTTGAACAATCCCGACTGCTCAGACCTCCCCGGTCGGCGAAATCAGTGTCACAACACTAAGTGAACTTAAGATATTGTATCCGTCTTCGAGGCCTACAAGATGGGATCCTTCTTTATGAATGCCAGTAGAAATGATACTGACATTAAATGCGCGTTAGAATAAGAGGTTTTGTGTGTGTGTCTGGTTTTTGTATATTTTGTTTAGAGTTAAAATATATAAATCAAAATACATTATGGGGAGAAACTGTTACTGAAGAGGAGTGGCCTCATTTTCGTGGGAACAGATGGCTTTGAAAAATTAGGGATGGGGGCGGTGGAAGTAGGCAATAGATGACGTGTGGACGAGACTATAAAATACCACTACTTTGCTTCGTCGACAGCAGCAAGTGTAAAAAATAGGAGGAAGAATAATATTACTTGGTTTTTTTTTTTTGTTGGTATAGGCGATAAACCAGATGACAAGGAATTCCTATTGAGACGTTTATCAGCTGCCGTTATTGTCGTGTTGCGATGAAAAGTGGGGAATGTATGGTTCGGGAGGAATGAGAGGCATTCAGTTGAATCCTCTGGTATGTAGTGGCGCTCTGGAGATGTTCGGAATAAATTGACACATGTAGTTACATGTAGAAAGGAACATCTTACATACAATAAAACGAAGGAAGGCCTACTGGGTACGTTACATCTTGCGTAGGAACTGCCTTCTGAAGCACGTTATTGAAGGAAGGATGAAGGGCGGGAAGACGAGGAGGAAGACGTAAACAGTTACTGGTTGATTTTAAGGAGACGAGAAGGTACTGGAATTTTAAAGGGGAGCTACAAGATTGCATACACTCTAGAGAGCTCGCTTTGGAAGAGGCTGTGAACCTCTCGTAAGACACTGCGTGTGTGACAATAGTTACGTATTGCCCTGGTGTTTCTGTCATCTGTGGAAAATTGCCCTCTAACGGGCACACTATCCAGAAAGTGGCATTGCCCTGGTGTTTATCTTGTAGTGGGTTGCAACTGTTTCTGTGAAAACCTTCTGGTATAGTACCTGGACCTCCAGAGCCGGAGGATTTACCGTCAGAGCTGTGGCGCGTTGCTGCCGCATTGTAATCATCTCTTCAGGAATTCGCCTCGAAGAAGTGAGAAAGAACGAAGTAAATTTCCCTGTCAGCCGGAGTTCCTCATCATTTAAACCGTTTCGTTATTTGTAATGTCGTAATGTCAATTAAACGTCACGTGATAATACTTAAATTGATGGTGCATTTTAACCGACGGATACGTCAGGGATCTGCTTCAGTTTTCCGGGTACGAGTAATAGTAAAGCAATCTATTTAAGGCCTGGACCCTGAGGGTTCCAGTAGGTTGAGGCTCCCAGATTTCAAGACAGTCGGCACATGAAGGTGGTAAGGTTTCCAGCCGTCACGCACCGGCCGCCTTTAACCTCAGGAAATATTCCTGGTACTCATTTCTGTTAGAGACTGAGTCGACTTCAGGGCCATAGTGCGGCCGGAAGGATTATGTCTATGAAAAATTCCGGTGACACCATCGGGATTCGAAACCGTGACCTTCCGTCTTGTAGCGCAGTGCCTTAACCAACTGCGCCACCGCTTCCGGGTACGAGTGGGTGAGCATATTCCTGGAACCGTGGAGCGTGTTGGTAGACAGTGTGACTAGCTCAGGGATATGAACGTGCACCATCCGCATATGGATAAACGCGATTGGTCGCTGCTGTTGAGCGTAATGTCCGTCAGAATGGGCGGACATCGTATCCGATTCTAGCACGTCAAGAGTCGTTTGTTCCAAACGGCCTTGAATGTCCAACAGAAAATGTCTTCCCTGGTCGTGGATCTGTACAAACCCCATCACATTTTTTTGCGCATTTTACAAAATTCGTTATATTCATCATGTGCTTGCTGCCTTGTAGATCGTCATTATTGCTTGCATCGTAATGACAGATAGTTACGTCATAGTATGAAACTTTTGCTTGTTACATAATAAAAGCCGGAAACGGGGAATTGAAACTTTACTAAACTTTTTGTGCTTTACACAGCGGCGTGGCTGCTAGGAGGGATTTGGGGGGAGGGGGGGGGGGGCGAGTGTTTCGGCCTTGCCGGGCGTAGACTGCAAGTGGCGGCAAAATGGATACTTCAAATAAATAAAAAAAAATCTACGCCTAACATATTTTAAATTATTGAACCAAATAAGAGGAAATCCAATAGGTGATAGTGATTTTTTTAAATTCGTACTTCATGTTAGGAGCGGCCAGTGTGGGGTCTGGCCCCAGCTACCAAAAGACCTAACTACTCCACCAGTCCCACATATTAATTGGTGTTGTGCAAAGTGACAAGTGTTCATGACTATGATTTCTATATTAAAACACCACTTGTGTACCAGCCATATGTTCAGTTACTCAAACCAGATGACCATACGCAACGTAGGAAAAAGTGCAGATCATCTGAAAGAGCACGTGCGTGAGGTATACAGCAGTGAAACGTCAGGACAGTGACGTATGTTCCGTAGCAGACTGTAAAGAAAACGTTGCAGGCCGGAATGGAAAATACAACAGCGTGTGCGACCCAAAATGATGCTGAAATTGACTCCGACACCGAGGATGGTCAGGCGTAACGTTAGGATGACGGTAACACGTAGACTCCGTTTATGTGGGACATGACGCAGCGTCACTGGGAAATCAGTAACCCAGTGACGCTGCTTCATGACTCCAATGTGTAGCTGGTAATCCAGAGTAAGAAGCCGACATCACACAGCAACAACCTGAACGAAACTCCATGCGGTTTGTCGCCGGTCTGTTACCGCAGAGTTCCGGGTTTCGTACCAAGACAGACCGCGTGGGATTGGAGGTCGGCAGAGCGACACTAGGACAGATTTTTCCTCAAGTGCTATAGTTATCCCTTTTCCGTCCTCCCACGAATGTCCCTCACTCATTCACCTAACACCTGTGGTATTTCTAAAAAATAAAACAACGTTAATTTAAGAGCTGTTGAATCATTCCGTCCCTACATAAAGCAACACGAATCGCACATGCGTTTGTACATACGATTATGTGTGCGCCAAATCGCGTGCAAGCGGGTATAGGTAAAGTCCACCCTAGAACAGGCCACGAAAGCCCAGAGGGGAGTAGATGTATAACTCTTCTCTTTCTTTAACCTCGGCGCTAGACGTGTTGGGCGGTCAACGCCACGCCCCGGCCGTTTAACCCCCGGAAAAGACCCGGTACCCATTGTATAAGAGGCTGGGTGGGACCCAGTGCTGGTGGGGACGGGTGCTAAAAATCACGCCCCCCACCGCGATTCTATCCACGGACCGTCCAGCCCGTAGCGAGTCCTGTGTACCGACTGCTCTATTCCAACCCACGCGTGCAAGCGGGAGGAAACGAAAATGCGTTGTCGGTGAAGCCCTTACTGCACCAGGCTTTTCGAACTCGGAGAGGTTTTGTCGATTATGCGGTAGTGTTTTTTGGATGGCACTAAACGAACCAGTAGCAAAAGTTTACGCTGACCTCCAAACATGTCATCGTCCATGAAGTAGCAGCCTAATCTGTTACCGGAAGGTTCTGGTAACAGCTATTTAAAAAAGTCACATGACCTCTAATGGGGTACGAGGACGTGCAGGTTTAAGCGAAGGCGCTTTGGTTGAAGGAATTGTCATTTGAGAACGTCAAGAGGATGTTAATGTTAACGATTAAGAATGGAGAAGCTTTGTTGCAGGTCACTGAACTATGCAATGCATGCGACAGCCTGACCTATACATGTCAAGTCGTACGAGCCTGCATTTAGCCACATTCAGGCCGATGTGCAATGTTATGCACAAGTGCTGTTATGGTAGAAGCGTGAGAACATGAACAGAATGACGCACATGCCTAAGCAAGCTTGTACAGATCGAGGGATTCTTTGTTGAGTGCGTCTACAAATGGAGTAGAGGATCCTGAAACATGAGATTAAAAAATCGACGCAGGCGTCGACGTTCATAATGGCCATGTGAAGTCTTACGACGGGGGTGCACAAACCCCGGGCGCCTTGTCGAGACGACTAGATATTATACACTGGCGCCTTCATTTCCAACATAATTACGGCAGTTTTTAGGTCGAGTCTCATTGAAATCTGACAAGAATAAGGGGCATTTTACATGAAGACCAGTGTACATTTTTTATCATATCTTTCTCATTTCTCCTTAGAATGAGAAATGTTTCAGACAAAAGTTGTTGAGAAAAAAACACACGTGCCCACTAACCTTCTTTTTTTTTTTCTTTCGAAAATGGTTAGTGTGTTTATAAATGTGATTTTTGTTTACGAGATCAATAACTTAACCGTCGGTCTTTATTGTATATTTTGACTGTGTACCTTTGGGAATTAATCCAGTATAATACGCAATAAAGTGTAAAAGTACTGTAAAAGAGTATTGAAGTATGTCCTTACATTTTCATATTATTACCGTGCAGTACAATATCAATTCTTGTTTTAAACGAGAATTGATATATCCTTACATGTTCCGGCCAATCCTGGCCGTCCTCGGGGGGAGCAATGTATACCTCCTGGAAGGTACAAAAACCTTCACATTTCAAGTCATGGTTATACTTCATTACAGTAAAATATTTATCTCCCAGAATGTTAGGTGTTTCCCCTGAGGTTGGCCAGGATAGGCCGACACATATAGCGGCAAATTTTAATATTGTTATACCGTTTTTTGTACTGTGGTGGATTGTGTCCGATTTTCACGCGTTCCTTGTTGCGCTAAATGCTGGTATAGCAGAACACAGGTCTGTCTCTAATTATGCTGCTGCCTCGCGACTTCACTCCGTTCTGTTCCTGTACTGAAGGGTCTACGGGAACTCGAGCACAACAATAGCGGGTAGGCATCACTGTAACTGTAAATACTGTGGACGCCGCATTGCAGAGAAGCAGAACCCACGAACACATGTATCGTGCATAGTCGTGTACTGCAGATAATGAAACAGCTGTTTGTGTTCAGTGGTTATGAATTTATCACGCGCAGCGTTTTCCTGTTGTTGAGTTGTCACGAACAAGCTGTATTTTGCGTCCTTGTAAGAAGACCAGCGTCACACAAGTGTCACGGGAGCGTCCCACGTTAACTTTTTGGGCGCGTTTACATAGTCGCGAAGCGCGCGTATTAGCCACGTCATGTCCGTCTACATGTATCATCGCGTCCCCCGCTGGACGGATTTCCGTGAAATTTGACATTCATGAATGTCTCGCAAGGAAATCCAAATGTGATTAAACTCGGGAAGAAATATCGGCTACTTTACGTAAAGACCGAAGTAAGTTTTATTGTTGCCGGCGATTGAAAAGCGCCATGAAGGAGTTCTGTCCGGGAGAAATTGTATCAAGCTGTTAGGATAGCGGAGGAGGTATAAAAATTACGCGAACGCGCCACAGTATTGCTTTATACGTTCATTGCCCGTCTTGTTATTTATTTAGAATGTTTATGGAGTATTTAATTGTTTATGTGGATATTTATGCACTATTCATGTGGCTAACTATAGCAATGACAATTATACTGCCATTCATGGGAGAACTTGTGTCGTTTTGACGTTGTCTCATCGATTATGGCGTTCGAATGATTCTCATATGCCGGAGTACTGCCTTAAAATCAGTTCACGTCCGCTCCTTATGCACCCTTCCAAATTCATTATTCATTGTCATCGTGCCATTCGATGCTGAATGATACGAGTCGTTAAATACAGTAACAGTAAACACGTTGTATGCTTTCTTCTGGGTAATTCCCCGGCGTCTGAATTTTATATGCCGACGTTTCGGAACACTTCAATCTTCGTAGGCGGGTAGATACCTGCCTATGAAGATGGAACGGGCAGTGTTCCGAAACGTCGTCGTATACAAGTCAGACGCCGGGGAATTACCCAGAAGAAAGCATACAACATTCAGAACACGGCGAAAGTTTGAAATCAGGAACAGTAAACACTAGTTGAATAAAGAGAGACCAACTTGATGTCACTTGCTTTATTATTTCATTATTTAATGCTCTGTATCTTTCGGATGTTAATACATCCATCCTCAGGAGCTTGCGACTTATTTGTTGAGTTATTTCATGGGTTGTATTACAAATCGAACCAGAGCAATACAACACATGCAATAACTCAACAAATAAGTCGCAAGCTCCTGAGGATGGATGTATTAACATCCGAAACGTTTTGAGCAGTAAATAATGAAATAATAAAGCAAGTGACATCAAGTTGGTCTCTCCTTATTCAACTATCAAGATGATGCACGGTCCAATAAACATAAGATCAACAGTAGACACGTTTGTATTTTCTGTTGAATGTGTCACACATCATCCACACACACACACACACACACACACACACACACACACAAACACTTAGTTTTAACAGCTCTGCTTGACTGTTGAAGAAATACGTGCAAATGAGTTTTAGGTGGAAACCCTGAAAGAAAAATACCATTTAGGCGATTAAGTATGCATGGGAGGACAGCATTAAAATTCCCATTAAAGTGATATGGATGTGAGAGAGCGTAGTCGGGCTGGACGAACAGGGGTTCAGTTCCCGGCATAGTTCCGAAAACATCCCAACAGGTTCTGGAGTCAGCCCAATTAATGGATACCGGAGGTCCTTTTCTCGGAGTAGAGCGTATTGGGGCGGGGGGGGGGGGGGTTGCAGTTGACCTTTCGCCTCCATTTAGTGGGGGGAGGTTAAAATTCTTTATTTTAATACATGTATTAAATTCCTCTACATGTTTCGAGCACTATTATGCTCATTGTCAGGAGGACAATGAACACAGCATCTGGTATCGTCACTCTCTTTGGGTTACTGTTCAGTACACAGGTTACGAGAGGTCCTCTCGAAACCTGCGTACTGAACAGTCACCTAAAGACAGTGACGATACCAGATGCTGTACTAATACAATTGTCCTCCTGAATATGAGCATAATAGTGCTCGAAACATGTAGAGGAATGTAATAAATGTATTAAAATAAAGAATTCATGCATCAAGTTGGTAAAAAAGACTATCATATTAGGATGCACGGTCAACAAAACATAAAGAATACATGGAGCTGTACCTCCACTCCCCTTATCCCCTTACATACTTCCGTGGCGTGGTCAGAGACAACTTTATCTTGTCATTTTTCTTTAAAATAATAAGATATGAGGGTTTTGACTGTATTGATGTGTTTGAGGATGGATTTCATTTGGAAGCTGCTGCAAACAGATGGTTTGCCTTTCAACTTCACGTTAGGAAAGGCCGTGGTTCAAGTATGGAGGTCGGGTATTCTGGCAGAGGCGTCTTTTAGGTTTTTATCACTTTCTTCAGCAGATACTTCAAGTCAGGCCACGGCCTCGTTCTTTCATACCATTTTCAATTCGTTATTCCTTGAAAGTCCTCGTTTTAGACACTGTGTAGTCTGTCTTGCAGGTGGCATCATTTAATAAGATATAAATAAGATACGTTCTTACTTTCCTCGATTGTGGGTTATTTGACCGCTGTTTCGGCAGCAGTTATATGGCATCGAATGACGTGGGAGGATAATCTTTATTTTGTACACACCGGTGTGATAATATATAAACTGTATTAAAATAAACCGAAAAATCACAACTAAAAATTTTTAAGTATTTTTCATTGCCACACGTTTCGCCCGGCTTGACCGTCTTAAGGAAAATACAAAAATATACGAAGTACATGGAAAGTTAGCTGTAACGTTAAGTTTTATATTAAAAAAAATGATATCTCATTTTTTACATTTTATTGATTAATGGTGAGTAGGCAAGAATTTTTGAAGGAGACTGATGTGGCTTATTGCAGGACTTCGCGCTCTCGGCATTCGTCTTGTTTGACCGAGGAAAGCCAGGCGGTAAAGTCGAATAGATTCGAACCGGATATCTGTCAAATGCAGATCAGGTGGTAATGCTTGCCTCTTGGGCGAGGGATGGCGAGGGGGGGGGGGGGGGGTTGTCGTTTTTGGTTCCAGTGGGGGCCCCGCGGCCCGGACCTGGGGTTTTCGGTGTTTTTTTTTTAGGTTTTC
>Ga0131853_10014198_pt1 | contig 14597 bp, 14 predicted proteins | sample TergutLab28metaG_FD_92764 | JGI IMG/M metagenome (GOLD analysis project Ga0131853, IMG submission 92764) | Labiotermes labralis P1 segment gut microbial communities from Petit-Saut dam, French Guiana - Lab288 P1 (version 2) (version 2) | ecosystem: Host-associated > Arthropoda: Insects >... | reverse complement strand
ACGATGCGATGGATATTTTGCAGGACGAAGCAACAGAAGACTTGTTTACCCAAAGTGGTATTTTGGCAAGCAAAGAGTCCAACCGTAGTGAAGTTTTGATACGTGGTAGCCTTTGGGATATTTGGAAGGTGCGCTTGCCGTTTCTTTTTATCGCCATTGGCGGTGGTATGCTCGCTGCTGTTGTAATGTCCGGATTTGAAGATGTTTTAGAGGCCTCTTTTGCTGTGGCATTTTTTATTCCGCTTATTATGGACTTGGGCGGTAGTGTAGGCACACAGTCTTCAACTGTTTTTGCACGAGGTGTAGCACTTGGGCATATAAATATGGGGCAATTTATAAAACATTTTGCAAAAGAAACAGGTGTCGGTGTTAGCCTTGGTATTATTACCGGTATAATTGCCGGTGCTATAGCTACCATTTGGCAAGGTAGTGAAGCCCCTCTTATTGGTTTGGCAGTTGGACTTTCGGTCGTTGCTACTGCCACTATCGCTGCAATTTTAGGGTTTTTAGTTCCGTATGTACTTGTAAAGCGAAATATTGACCCTGCTGCCGGTTCTTCTCCAATTATTACTACTATAAAAGATATCTCCGGGTTGCTTGTTTACTTTGTATTTGCAAGCATATTCTTGAGCCAATTGATTTATTAATGGTGAATGCATGAGCTTACTTGAAGCAATAATTTTAGGGCTTATCCAGGGCTTGTCGGAGTTTTTACCCGTATCAAGCTCTGGACATTTGCTTGTGTTTCATCATATATTTGATATAACAGGCGAAGATAACATGACGTTTGTCATTGTGCTTAACATGGGAAGTCTCGTTCCGCTTTTGTGGGTGTTCCGCAAGGATGTTTGGGAATTGATTAGAAATCCTTTTCAGAAAATGACTGCACTGCTTATAATTGCAACGCTGCCATTGATTGTTGTAACCTTATTATTCCAAGATTTTATTGAAGAGATGTTTCATCTTATACATTTTTTGCCTATAGGGTTTGTTATCACAGGTGTTGTGCTACTGCTTTCCGATAAATTTTCTAAAGGCAAAAGAAGTATAGGCGAATTGCGATTTGTTGACGCAATCTTGATTGGACTGGCGCAGGCGTTTGCGGTTTTCCCGGGGATATCACGCTCCGGTAGTACAATTACAGCATCGCTTGGCAGGGGGTTAGATAGGGAAAGTGCTGCAAAATTTTCTTTTCTAATGTCTATCCCCACGGCTTTTGGTGCCATAGCTTTGCGAATAAGTCATATAGTGTCCGGTAGAATCTTGCTTGACGACTTAAATTTTGTTAATCTTGGTGCAGGGTTTATAACGGCGGCTGTGTCCGGTTATTTGGCGATAAATGTTATGCTCGCAATTGTTAAAAAAGCAAAATTGAAATATTTTGCATTGTATTATGTATTTGCACTAGCCATACTTGTGGTTTTGTTTTTCTAGGAGGCTTTTAAATGTTTGATAAATTAGCGGATTTTTTCAAAAACCCAAAGCATAGGCAGAGACGAATTTTTCTAATCTCATGCTTTTCTACAGTTTTTGTGCTTTTGATAATGGTTGGCATAGGTTTTGCAATTTGGAACAACACTGTTGTGCCGCCTCCGCCTCCTCCTATGGAATTTCGCCCTATTCTGCCTTCTGTAAGTGCAAGCGAAGGCTCGACCCAAGAAGATGATGACGATGCAGACGATCATGAACCGGCATATATATGGCCTGCACCGGAGCGCATGACCGATGATGACAGACGTGATATGTTTTGGACATTTTTGATTGTTGGGCTAAACGAAGGCACAAACGCTAACACTGTTATGGTTGCGTCTTATTGCGGTGTGTCGAGGGAAGCAAACTTAGTTAGTATACCAAGGGATGTTCCCGTACATGCAACAAGGCGTGGCAGAAAGCTTAGCTCTTCATATTTGGTTGGTGCCGGTGGTGGACGTGGCAGAGCAGGCGGCATAGCTCAAGTTCAGCGGGATGTAATGAATGTTATTGGCTTTATACCGGATTTCTATATTGTAATTGATTACGATGCATTCTTTTCCATCATTGATGCCGTGGGCGGCATTGAAATTGATGTACCAATGCGCATGAGGTATGATGACCGCTGGCAGAACTTGCACATAGATATACATCCCGGAGTGCAGCGCATGGATAGCGAAACTGCTTTGCATTTTGTGCGTTTTAGGCGTAGCAATCGAGGATATCCAAGCATTACAGATTTCCAACGGATAGAAAACCAGCAGATGGTTATTGATGCGGTAATAAGAGAACTATTGCGCCCGCAAAGTCTGTTGCGCATTCCCGAATTTGTAAACATTTTTAACGAAAGTGTTTACACAGACCTTACGATGGGTAACATGATGTGGTTTGCGTTGGAGCTAAATAACATAAGGGGTACAGATGCGATGCATACCCACACGCTGTTGCCATATCGCTCCGGTGGCTCGCCAAATTATTACGAATTTTTAAGTGCAACGAATGTTATAGATATTATTAACAATACAGTTAACCCGTTTTATATTGATCTTGAGGTAAGGGATTTGAATATAATTCGGCAGTAAAAAAATAAGAGTTGCATCGCAACTCTTATTTTTTATCGTTCAACTTGCACAAACCTGCTGTGGTATCCATCCCTAACTAACGCCCAGCCATTTGATAGTATGCGGACTTGGTCGTAATGGCTTAAATGATCGGGTATAACAAAAGGTTGCCATACGTTAATATTGAATTTTTCATACACGGAGGCTAGTTCTTCGGGAGTAAGTTCAGAATCCCAAGTTATGGTTCCGGTGTTTAAATTAAATGTGCCATTGCGAAATCTGTCGTTTCCAAACGGACGTTCCACCCGTACTTCGTAGTTATATGCACGGGTAGACCTTCTTACACCGGCTATTACAGGGTTTACCAACACATCTCTTGTGGCAATTTCAATTAATGTAGGACTATCGTTCCAGTTTTGTCTAACTTCTGCCATGCCATATCCAACAGGAAAGATAGATACAAACTCTCCAAATGGAATTATTTCTTCGCCGGTGGCAAGGTCTACAAGTTTTGTGTCTCTCTCCCGGTACAGTACAATCATTCCATCTTGGTAGCTTTGCCAGCGACCGTATGCAAGCTCGGTTAAAAGTTCATGAGTGTTTAGGCAAAGGATGCCCCAATTGTATTCCATATTTTCATTAAATGCGGCACGAGTTGATACAGCTACAAAATCATCAGTACCATGAATAAAGGATATCTGATTAAAGTTTAGGGGAGGGAGTATTTCCTCTCCTGTTTGTATGTTTACAATGCTCATAAATCTATCTTCAGAGATAAATATCCCTAAATCGTCACGGGATTCCCAAAAACTACGATACCTGCCGAAGGGCACAATCCTTTGCCTTGTGTTAAGGTCTATTAGTGCAATCCTATCATTCCTTACGTTGCGAATAACAACACGGCTGCCGGAAATTAGACTGCTTACCGCATAATTTCGCCAAGGGGCGTAAGTTAGCCTTATTTCTCTGCCGGTTTCTACGTCTACTAAAATATGACGGCGATTGCCAACACCAACAATAATGGTGTTGCGAGATACAGGTCTATCATTAAATATCAAAAGGGCAATGCCATCTGTCTCACTATAGTTGCTTACCATAAAAAATTCGGTATGGTAAACAGGGCGAATGCTCCATATGTACATAAAAATAAGCAATCCCACAATAAAAATACCGACTCCTATGTAAGCTACTTTTGCAGCGAGAGACTCTTTCTTTTCTACAGGAATCACATGGGAATATTCTTTTGGCAAATCGTTGCGGTAATCATACAATCTAATCACGCATCCTTATTAACTATAAACCCAAATGTTGCCCCGCAAATACCGCCAATTATATGAGACATATAGGCGATGTTATTATCCAATGTTAATGCAGAGGCAATTTCCCGTCCTATGAAAAGCGCGGCGGCAAGAATAAGCGTAAGCGGAATTTTGCCCTTTTGCATGTTGGTAAACGAACTTAGCAAAATGAACATAAAAACAATGCCGCTTGCGCCAAGCTTTGCATTTTCAGAAATAGCAATGTGCAGCACACCGGTTACAAATGCGGTTATAACCATCATTATTATTATCCATTTGCCACCGTATTTTTCTTCCAGCATTGGTCCTACAAGCAGGATTATCATAAAATTGTTTAAAAAGTGCGACATGTTTGCATGTCCTAATGCGTGTAAAAACAGCCGTAGGTACGTAAGCGGATTGGTTGGCGACGCACGGTACACAGAAAACAACAGCCAATTGCTGCGGTCGTTTGTAAGGTGCGCAAGCCCCAACACCGCAAGTGAAACCAGCGCAAATGTTAAAATTACGGGAGCATTGTACTGTATGCGTTTGAATGGGTTCATTTTTATTCTCCTGTTTGGTAGCAATTTTACTTGTTGAAGTCCGGCTTTTGCTCCATACCCCAGCCTAACCATGCGCAAAAGCCGGATTCTGAAAAAGAAAATTGCTACAATGTCAGTTGCTCACTCTCCATGCCGGGCGGTTCTACAAGCCCCATATGTGCGCAGCCTAACCGGGTTATCATGCGCCCCCTTGGTGTGCGTTGCAAGAAGCCAAGTTGCAATAGATACGGCTCGGCTACATCTTCCAGCGTGCCGGCTTCTTCATCTATGCTTGCCGCCAGCGTATCCAGCCCAACAGGCCCGCCGCTGAATTTTTCTATAATTGCCCGTAGTATTTTTTTGTCTACGGAATCTAAGCCCATTGGGTCAATTTCTAAACGGTTTAGCGAAGAATTGGCTACGGCTTTGGTTATAATGCCGTCAAATTCTACCTGTGCAAAGTCACGTACACGTTTTAATAAGCGGTTTGCTATGCGTGGCGTACCACGGGCACGGCGTGCAATTTCTTCTGCGCCGTGGGGTTCTATTTCTATACCCAGCACCCCTGCGGAACGGGTCACAATGGTAGAAAGTTCTTCTACACTATATGGTTCAAGGTGGTTTACCATGCCAAAACGGTCACGTAGCGGGGCGGTTAAAAGCCCAATGCGAGTGGTTGCGCCAACTAATGTGAATTTAGGCAAGTCCAACCGTATGCTTTTTGCGCCCGGCCCTTTGCCGATTACGATGTCCAGCACAAAATCTTCCATAGCGGAATATAAAATTTCTTCTACATTGCGGCTTAGCCTGTGGATTTCATCTATAAAAAGGAAGTCGCCTTCTGCAAGGTCGTTTAAAATTGCTGCCATATCGCCGGGGCGTTCTATTGCGGGTCCTGCGGTTATTTTTAACCTCGCACCCATTGCAGACGCAATAATTTGCGACAATGTAGTTTTGCCCAAACCGGGCTGCCCGTATAACAGTACATGGTCTAAAGTTTCGCCACGGTTTTTTGCCGCCTGAACAAAAACCTGCATATTTTCTTTCACTTTTGCCTGCCCGATGTACTCGTCAAAACTAACGGGACGCAGCTGTAATTCTATATCGGCATCTTCTTCTTGGTTAAATCCGGTGGTGTTTAAGCGTTGCATCTCCATAAGTTAATCATGCCTCCTTCGTCGGCGTATTAAATCGGTTGACATGAAAATTCGCTTTGCAAATTTTCACGTTCACCTCGCTAGTTTTTTTAGTGTTAGGCGAATTAACATGTCTGCCGTCATGCCGTCTTCTGCAACTTCCAGCAGGGCTTGCATCGCCTCGGTTCTGCCATAGCCCAGTGCCAAAAGCGCATCCATTGCGTCCTGTTTTTCGCCTTTTTGCATAGGTGTAGCAGAAGCTGCCATGCCTCCGGCTTTTTCCCAAGCGTCGGAGGTTTTTATTTTGTCTCTAAGTTCCAGCAGCAAACGCTCGGCAGTTTTTTTGCCAACGCCGGGAGCTTTGCCTAGGGCGGTCACGTCTTCGGCAATAACTGCCATTATTATATCCTGCGGCGAAAGCGTGCCTAAAATTGCCGCACCAACTTTTGGTCCAATGCCTGATACGGAAATAAGCAACGTGAACATGCGTAACTCTTCCTGCGTTAAAAAGCCGTGCAGCGATTGCCCACTTTCAGAAGTTTGCAGATATGTAAACAGTTGAACAGGACTGTTTAAAGACGGCAATCGCCCCAAAGTTGCTGTAGAAACATTAACAAGATAACCAACGCCGCCAACATCTACAGTTGCGGTTTGCTCGGTTACGTAGGCTAAACTACCTTTTACATATGCTATCATTCATGTCACCTTCTTAGAAATTGTCTTAGAAAGTATAACATAAAAGCTTGTTTTTTGTTATAATGGACAAGCTTGAAGCAAATTAAAAATTGAAAAGGTGTTTAATATGAAAAAAGTAGTAAAGTGGCTTTCTTTAATTTTGGTTTTTGTTTTACTTGGACTTGTTGCAGCATGTGGTGGAAATACAGACCCTGGTGAAAATGATCAGAACGAATTTGACAGGTTCTACGCAGTAGAAAGTGAATTTGAAGAAGACGAATTTGACGAGAGATTACTCTTTGACCAAGAATTTGTGGAAGAGCAATACCTGGGAAGTCCTACAACAGATTGGTCAGCTTTTCCAATTTTAGTTAATGGCGTAGGTGTTCAATCTCAGTTGTATAATGCACCCGGACATGATTTTCCAACACATGTGTCAATGGGAGATATTGTTGGAGCACTTGGCGGAAACTTTTTTATAGTAGGTTTTGAGCCGCTTACGCTTAGAGTCGAAGGGCTGAATGGCGAAATAATTTTTGATGTTGGGTCAGCTACATTTTATTTGGAAGGTGCACCCATTACGCTCGAAATGGAATCTCTTGATATAGGTGGTTTCACGTTTGTACCTTTTTCATTTTTCACAGATGTCTTTGGCGCAGATACTGCCGAATGGTCGGACGGACAAGTGCATGTAATAGCGCAAGTTAATTAAAAAGGGGCAGTAAAATGAAAAAATATGCAATAGTTGGAACGGGTTCTCGTTCCGGTATGTTTTACGAAGCTATTGCAAAAACCTACAGCAGCACATGTGAAATGGTAGGATTTTGCGACCAAAGCGAAACCCGTATGCGTTATGCGAATAAACGGCTTGAAGAACTGGGGCATAAACAAGTGCCTATGTTTGGGTATTTGGCATTTGAAGAGATGATAGACCAAACTAAGCCCGATGTAGTTATTGTCACATCCACCGACCGTACCCACCACGACTATATCGTACGTGCAATGGAAAAAGGCTGCGATGTTATAACAGAAAAACCGCTTACCATAGACGAGAAAAAAGCCCGCTTGATATTGGATGCAAAAGAGCGTACCGGGCGTGATTTGCGTGTTACATTTAACTATCGCTATGCACCAAACAATACAAAAATCCGTGAGTTAATAATGGACGGTGTTATAGGTGATGTGTTTAGCGTGCATTTTGAATGGCTGCTGGATACAAGCCATGGCGCGGACTATTACCGTCGTTGGCATAGAAATAAACACAATAGCGGCGGTTTGCTTGTGCATAAATCTACCCACCACTTTGACCTTGTTAATTTTTGGCTGCAAGCCAAACCGGAAAATGTGTTTGCCTTTGGAGAACTTAACTTCTATGGGCGGCACAATGCCGAAAAACGTGGCATGACAGAATTTGTAACACGTTCGCATGGCAGTCATATAAAAGACGACCCGTTTGCCATAGACTTGGCAGGCAACGAGGTATTAAAAGCCATGTACTTGGATGCAGAAGCCGACAGCGGCTATATTCGTGACCGCAGCGTTTTTTCCGATGACATCAGCATAGAAGATACTATGGGCGTTATTGTGAAATACAACACAAATGCGATACTTACGTATTCGCTAAACAGTTACATGCCTTGGGAAGGTTATTCCGTAAACTTTAACGGCAGTCGTGGGCGTATTGAATACAAAGTTGTGGAAAACAGCTATATTAACGCCGGTGGTAACCGTGATGATGAAGGTGCGTTAAAGCAGAAGGAAATTATGGTTTATCCGCAATTTGCCGCCCCTTATGCTGTGGAAGTTCCGCAGGCAGGCGGTAGCCATGGTGGCGGCGACGCGGTAATGCTTGAAGATATTTTTGGTAACCCTGCCCCCGATAAATTTAAGCGGGCAGCAGGTGTAGAAGACGGTGTTATGTCTATAATGACGGGCATTTGCGCCAATAAAGCAATTGCAAGTGGTTTGCCGCAACAGGTAAAGATATGACTAGGCAAGCACTAATAAAACGGCATAACCCGGTTTTAACAGCCATTTCTACAGATTCCCCGTTGTCGGTAGGCAATGGGGATTTTTGCTTTACAGCGGACATAACCGGAATGCAGACGCTATACGATACATATAGCCAAAATCACTTTCCACTTTGCATCATGAGCAATTGGGGTTGGCATACTGCCCCAACAGAAAGTGGAAAAATATACGAGTGGGAAGATTTGCAATTAACGGAATACGACCATGCCGGGCGTAAGGTATCTTATCCAACGGAGGCGAAACCCGGCAACGAAGAAATTTACCATTGGCTGCGCCACAATCCGCATAAGTTTAACCTTGGCAGGATTGGGCTTTTTTATGCTGACGGTAGCGAAATAAGCCCTACCAATATCACAAATGTGCGGCAAGAGCTGGACTTGTATGCGGGCGTTTTGTACAGCAAATTTACATTGGATGGCAAAGAAGTAGAGGTAACCACCGTGTGTGATGCAAAAAGCGATACGATCGCCTTTAAGGTACAAACTTTGCACGAGGGGATTACTATACAGATAAAATTCCCGTACGGACACCACGGTACAAGCGGTTCCGACTGGGAAAGTGCGGACAAGCACACAACCGAGTGGCATGGCACAACTGCTCATCGGAAAATGGATGATGTGGAGTATTTTGTCGATGTGCAGGGCAGTTCGTATTGTTTTTCACCCTCTCATATGCAGGTAGCTCCATGCTTTGATACTGTGTTAGAAAACGCTCGCCGGGAATGGGAAAACTTTTGGCAAGCGGTAAAACTTTATTCTGTACCGCATGAAGAACTTGAACGGCGTATGATACTTTCGCTTTATCTCATGCGCATACAAGCAATGGGCGGCTTACCGACGGCAGAAACAGGATTAACGGTAAATTCATGGTACGGGCGTTTCCATTCAGAAATGTATTTGTGGAACATGGCATACCTACCACTGTGGGGTTTGGGCGAAAAGCTGATGCCAAGCCTCCATTGGTACAAAAGCGTTATACCACAGGCGAAAGCATTGGCAGAAAGTAACGGTTATGCCGGTATTCGCTGGGCAAAGCAAACCGCTATAACAGGTCGGGATGCACCATCACCAATTGCGCCGCTTCTTGTGTGGCAGCAACCACATATCATTTACATGCTTGAGCTGTTGTACCAAAACACATATCCAACAAATGAATTTTTGCATGAGCATTGGCATTTGGTAGAATCCCTTGCGGATTTTATGGTTAGTTTTTTGCATTTGAACAAGGAAACAGAACGATATGAGATGCTTGCGCCCATTATCCCGGCACAAGAAGTGCATGATCTCTTGCATGTAAAAAGCCCTATGTTTGAAATGGAGTATTTCCGTTTTGGTTTGTTACTTGCGTGCGAATGGGGCAAACGGCTTGGATACAACACAGAAAAGTACGCCATAGTAATGGAAAATATCGCCGAGCCTGTTATAAAGGACGGGTTGTACCTCGCTCACGCTTTTTGCCCGGACACATATGAAAAATTTAACAAAGACCATCCCATGATGGTGGGTGCATATGGACTGTTTAAAAGCCCAAAAGTAGACCCGGATGTAATGCGAGCAACACTTAAAAAGATACTTGAATGCTGGGAACATGAATCCATGTGGGGCTGGGATTACGCCATGCTTGCCATGTGTGCCATCGCTTTGGGGGAAAGGGAGCCGGCAATAGCGTTGTTGCTGTCGGATAATCCTAAAAACCAATATGTAGTAAGTGGGAATAATTATCAAAAAACAAGGACAGATCTGCCACTTTACCTGCCGGGCAATGGAGCATTGTTGCTTGTGCTACCTATGCTGGCGAATTCTTTGCAGAAATAAGGCAACGGTTTTTGCATTTTAATTGTATATATAAGTGTAAATAAATTACTTGCGTTTAGGAGCGTAATGATACTATTGGGAACCGAGCTCAGAATTGGGTATATGAATTTAATTCTTAGAGAACAATGGGGCGATGAAATTATTCTTTTTAGAATTGAGTAGTATTACAATTAGCATAATAAAAAAATTCGCAAGCCAATTTTGGTTTGCGAATTTTTTTTGTTAAACAAGGTAACGGTTTTCTAGTATTATGGATATATAAATGTGTAATCAGAATTTTTATTACATATTGAGGAGTGGTTTATCTTGTATAAATTACAACAAGAAATTGTAATCCCTAAAATCCCAAGCCAATTCCTTAACAATCCATTAATTTCTCAAGTTTTGGCATCCACTCTTCAAGAATTTAACTTTGAAGAGCAAGCAGCGATATTCCTGTATTGCGTTATAGACTTGCCCATCAAAGAAATTTCAGAGAAAATAGAACTATCAATATTATATGTTACAAGCACTTTGGTTTTATTTTCGGAAAAATTATCATTTAAATTGGGAGTATTTGAAGGAGCTGTCAGTAATGTTGGCAGCAAAGTTTCTATAAAAGAGCTATTTCAACTGGAAATTGTAAAAGAGTTGCAAGTATATGAGTTTGATAAATGTCAGATAAAATGGAAAGCTGCAACTCGTTCTATGATGCTTTAATAAGCTATTTTATACATTTTTTATTTATTATTAAGCAAACTATTTTTGCGGAATTAAAAACTGGTGGTGTATTGCAATGGTTAAAAGTAATAATGACTTCGACATTTTAATAGAACGGTGCAAAAGTGGAGATAATGCCGCATTTGACGAAATTTATAGGCGTTGCTATAGCAATGTGGCATTTGTATGTTCAAAACTTTGCGATAACAAAGAAGATGTAGAAGAAATTGTGCAAGACACATTTGTAGCGTTATTTAGAAAGGTTGATACATTAAAAGTTGATACCCTTATCCCGTATCTTAGAAAAATTGCAGCAAACAATTGCTATAAAAAATATAGAGATAGTAAAAAGCATAAAAACAATATCGCCGACGAGGATTACGACGACACTATGCTGGCAGAGTTAGATCAAGATTTTTTGCCGGAAAAATATTTGGAAAGCAGAGAGTCACAAGTCGAGCTGTTAAAGATAATAAATTCTTTGCCTCCCCAGCAAAAGAAAATGATTTACCTCTATTACTATGCAGACATAAACACAGAAGAAATTGCAAAGTTAAACAATTGCTCCAGTGCCAATGTACGAAAAATACTATATACCGCGCGCAATACGATAAAAAGCAAAATGGAAAGCGAAGCCCCGGAATCTAAATTTAAATATGCGGCAAATGCAGCATTGGCAGGGTTATTGTTTGCAGAAGAACAAAACTTTGTAATAAGCCATGTTGCAGCAGATATTGCAGCCGTTTCGGGTATAGCTGCTACAACGGCTAATACATCTGTAGCAGGTGGTATTCTTACGGCTGCAGCAAGTGTTGCAGTGGTTTGTGTTGTTTCTGTAGCTGTGTACTTTGCTTATACATCAAGCCACGAGCCAGAAATTGTAGAACCTGCTGTGGTAGAAATTTCGCAGGCGGTGGAAATGCCATATCCGGAATATGAAATATTTATATATGAAGAAATTCCTATGGAAGTTGTAGATAAAGAAACAGAAGAAGCAATTATAGAAGAAACATACGAGCCTGTAATGGAACAGCTTCCAATTACCGCAGAAGATATTCATATACAAGTGGACGAGCCTGTGGTGCAGGTAGAACAACCCATAGAAGAATATCAGCCTGACGTGATAGATGAGGAGCTTTATGAACCGCCACCTATTCCTATCGACAGAACCACAGAAATTTTAGCAGCATTAGCAATCGCCACTACTCCGGAAGAAGTTGCTAAAATTATCGACTATTACGGCTTTTTACGTTCTAGCCAAATGAGACGAGTTACAGGCGAATGGTTTTTGTTTTATGTATTAGACGAAGGCAGCGGTGATATTTTGGTAGGTATCGCAGAACATGAAACCGACAATAGCTGGCACATGAAGTTTGAACATTATGCAAATGGTCATAAACCTTCAGATATATTAGATTTATTTTATTGGATGGAAGGGTGATGATAGCATGGACAAGGTATCAGAAGTTTTTACAAAAATTGCTGTCAACACAACTCAAGCCTTAGACCGCACACTTGCAAAATGTGGATTTACACTTTCTAGCCGATTAAGAGACTCTAAAAATCTATTGTTTAAATTTTATATCTTAAAGATAGATAGTGGAAACATTTTAGTTGGTACAGCATCCAACGACGATGGTAGCAGTTGTAAAATGAAGTTTAGATATTATATTAACGGACAACTACCTATAGATATGCATGATTTAATGCAATGGGTGGAAGAATAAAAAAAACAAAGGGGTTTTCTATATGAATTTTTTTAATAAGAACTATGTAAAACGTTTAATTTCTGTACTTTTAGTGCTTGTAATGATTATTGGCACTATGCATTTTACCATTTTAGCAGATGCTGAAAGTGCTGACAAAAACCAAAGATTAAGCCAACTTGAAGCAGAGCGTAATCAACTGCTTGCCGAGCTGGACAAATTAAATGAAATTATTGAAGGTACAAGTGACAATGCATATGTGATTACAAACTTGCAATTGCGCATGGATGAAATGCGTGCTGAATTAATTACAGCAAGTGATGAAACAGAAGTTGCAATAATGGAAGAAGCGATTGCTGCTTTAGAAGCAGAGTATGAAGCTTTGACAGCAGCATATATACACCTTACAAGTTATAATGCGGCACGTGAAAGTATACTTGCACAGCTTGCAGATATAGACACTGAAATACAAAGCCTTAGTACAAGCAGCATAATGCCAGCCAGTACGGTGCGGGTATACTTTGATCTTGCAGGTGGCACATGGGCAATAGGTGGTTCGCCTGACTATAGAGATTTCCCCTTAAACACGCCTATCGATGAAATTATGCCACAATTTCCGGCACTTGCTCCGGGGGGTGTTGTTGCACGTCCAATTTGGACTCCGCCGGCTGGTGAAATTTATCTTACAGAATCTATAACAGTGACTGCAAGCTGGGTTGTAGATATAACATTTGCAGCAAACCCGTATGTTAGCGGTGATACCGATACCATAATCACTATTCCGCTTAATACCAGCTTGGCTGATAATGGCATATTACTGCCAGCCTCGCCAACGCCATGGCATAGATGGCATGAGTTTGTTGGTTGGTTTAACGTTTCAGTCCCTAGAAGTGTCATAGATGATGTAGCAGATTTGCCCGGCCCGGGTAATCAGTTTGACGAGAATACAAACTTTGGATCAAGTGCGATGCTTCATCCACGGTGGTTAGATGTGTTGGAATTTGAAGTTATAACCCTTCATTTTAACCAAGAAGGCGGAGTTGGTGTTGCAGGAGGACCACGCACGCATCAATACGAGTTTGCTCTTTTGGGTGATGGCACAGTACTGGGGATTATTGAATCTACCTATTTTCCATTTTGGTTAAACCGTTTCGAAAGCGGTGACCCTGCATCGCCTCGGCTTAGAAGCCATAACCTACTAAATGGTACCATAGGCGGTAGGGGAGGCTTTAATCTCGTAACTTTGCAAAATGGTTCACATCCGGGTAACTGGGTTTATCAAGATTGGTTTACAGAACCCGACGGACAGGGCTTTAGACCATTTGTGACAGGACAAGAACTATCTTCTGCTACAGCAGTAAGTAGAATAAGATATATGCACGAAAATGGTTATACCGATCCTAGCACTGGATTTATTGAACTATATGCCAGCTGGTTTCACCGTGTTCACTTTCACGAAAATCCTTTTGCACCCAGCTCACAAGACGACACCACCGGAGTATACAGAGATATTAGAAGAAGAGATGCCGGCGGTACACTTGCAACACATGGGGTTACACGGTATCCCGCAGCAGGACAGTGGACATCAGACCCGGAAGTTTTTGGTGCTACTTTACCGTCTGACCCGGAGCCTATCCCCGGCAGAACTTTTGTAGGCTGGTACAACTTGCCGATTATAGATTACGACGGGGAAACTTGGATTAATGAACATCCGCAAATTCCTAACCCAAATGGCAGCGGATATATAAATCATCCTCTTATTACCAATACAATTGCTCCAAACAATGTGCTTGTTGCCAATAACGCAACGAATCTTATTCCGGTGCGCTTTACGGAAAACACACCAATTCATAATTCCATGATAATGTTTGCCCGTTGGGAAGTTGAAAGTGCTGTGGAGCTTAGATTTCACTCTAATGGCGGTACTTTCCAAAATGGTGTTACCACTATAGTGCGAACTCCTAACCCTGTAAGCGGCAGGTTAGAATTTCATACACCGGATACCAATAGAGCACAACGTACCCCGCCAATACCGTCAAGACCGGGCTATGTTTTTATGGGATGGTTTGAATCGCCAAATGTTACCGGGCAAACGGTTGATGCCGGTAGCGACAGCTTAATACACCAAATGTGGATTTGGGAGAGGACTTATTCTAATAGCCCTCCCGGCTCTGCTTATGATT
>Ga0131853_10014197_pt1 | contig 14597 bp, 17 predicted proteins | sample TergutLab28metaG_FD_92764 | JGI IMG/M metagenome (GOLD analysis project Ga0131853, IMG submission 92764) | Labiotermes labralis P1 segment gut microbial communities from Petit-Saut dam, French Guiana - Lab288 P1 (version 2) (version 2) | ecosystem: Host-associated > Arthropoda: Insects >... | reverse complement strand
TTTGTGGATTTATGCCCTCGGCAAAATATTCTTCTAATGTGAGACCGAGCTCTTCTTCCGGAAACATCTGCGGCAAATAGGCGATAGCCCCCCTTCGCAATATTTGCCCGGAGTAATTGCAATAGCTGTCAACAAGGGATTCATCATAGATGAGCTTTAGCAGGGTAGACTTCCCATTCCCCTCTTCACCGATGATTACAGCTTTATCGCCAGGGTTGAGCACAAAGCTAAAATTCTCTGCTATGTTTCTATCATTAAGGGATAGATTGAGTGATATATTCTTAATTTCTAACATAAAACCTCCAATAAAAAAGACTTTACTCCGTCACCGGAATAAAGTCTTAACTTTTGAACACTCACACCCATTCCCCTCTTTGGAGGGGAAACACCGCTAAAGGCGGCGAGGGGTGGTCTCATGTGCAAAGCAATAACCCAATTCCGGCAACAAAAATCGCCTTGCAGTTTTGCAAGGAATTTACTGTTCCCGATTAAATTTGGATTATTGTTCTATCACGCTCTAGCCACCAATCTTGTAAGCTGTGGTTAATTTATCATATTGATGTGGAAAGTTCAAGGCAGTTAAATTCGCAAGGAAATTATCATAAATATCTTCAATAGCCATCATAAGGATATCGAATCTTTGCTTTTTTGTAGTTTTTTGAAGTATAATAACGATTCGCAGCAAGGCAAAACATGGTGATGGGGCAATTGAGAACCATTTCTATCCGGTATGTATTTTGTATATTGCAGTGAAAAAATAATATGTTTTTGGAGGTATTTTTATGAAGAAGTTATTGGCAATAGCAATATTTGCCCTACTTGCTTTAGTGGCTTGTGGTGGTAACGGGGCACAAGATATTAGCGAGCAGACACAAGCGACACAAGATGATAGCGAACAGGCTCAAGCTTCAGACATCGGCGACCAAACGGAGGCTACGCCCGAGCCGGCAGCCTCTGAACCTGAAGTGGGAGGAGATGGTGTTTTGCGCCATATCGCTTTGGGTGACACTTTTATCCACATTCCTGGTGGCAGCAGACAATTGGAGGTAACTATCCATGATAGTTTGACAGTGCTTGATCTTGATCCGGATATTGCCCAATTTTTCCGTTTTAGAAATGCGGATGGTGAAATGGAAAACCCTACGCAACTTGCGAGGATACCCGTTACCATTATAAATCAGGGAGAGCTTGAATCACGGCTTGATATTTTAGGCATTTTGGGACCAGAAAGCCTAATATGGGATTCTTTTCGCAACTCTGATGTTGGAATGAGACAGCCCTCAAACGGGTTGCAAATCAGAGATCGCATAGACCCATATCATGAACCATTTGGTGGTTTTATAGGTGGACAACTGGCTCCCGGAGAAACTTTTGAGGGTACACTATGGTTTCCTCTTTCAGGAAGTGGTAGCTATCGTGTAGCCTTTTATGGTGGCAATGCATCAAAAACTTACCTGCAAGATGGAACTACTGTAAGTGGAAACACGGCGCGTGTGCTTTATTTTGTGATTGATTGACGATATTGTGATTCATAAAGAGCTAATGGGCTTGGAATTACTATATAAATATCTTTTGCAGATAGGCGGTTTTTAGTTGCTTCAACCCGAATGTAATTCAGGATGCCGGTCCATGCCGGAATGAAGTCTTTACTTTTTAACACGCAAATAAAAACAGCGTGACTAAGAAATAACAAAATTCCGGCAACAAAAACCACCTTGCAGTTTTGCAAGGAATTTACTATTCCCGACTGAATTTAGATTATTGTTCTATCACGCTTTAGCCATCAATCTTGCAAACTATAGTTTATTTATCATATTGATGTGGAAAGTTCAAGGTTAATAATTTTCGAGGAACGCCGTCACGGTAAGGATTTCCGGTTTCTCTATATCCACATCATCAAAATCCTTGTCACCTGTAATGAATATGTCTACGTCTTCAGCAATTGCTGAATACAAAACAGGATAATCCTTCATATCCCGAATCTCAAAAATCCCTACTGGGGGTTTCATGGGCGTATAGACCAATTCATAAGGAATTTGACTTAAAAGGGTATCAACTACTCCAACTTTATCTTTGAACTTTCGCTTCGTAACATCAAGCACTTCCTGCACCACATATGAAGATAACACAAGACTATATTTCGTAGTAATCCTGTAAATCAAGGCATTCATGTATTTACTCGGAAATAGGAGTGCCGATACAAGTACATTGGTATCAAGCATTATCCGCATTACGTTCCTCCCAAATCTCTCTGCGCACATCTTTTACCATGTCTACAACATCCTGCTCTGTTTTAAGCCCAAGACGTTCCGCTTCACCTACAAAAGCATCCTGCGCCTTTTTTAGTGCAATCATTACAGAATTTTCTATTACTACACGTCCATTTTCCTCAAAAAAGATTACCTTATCGCCATCTTTAACACTTAACCTCCTGCGTATAGCCGCAGGAATGGTTATCTGCCCGCGTGTTGTTACTTTCGCAAGTTCCATATATTTACCCCTTTCTGAAATGCATTGTATTCCTTGTATTCAAGAATATATCATGCATATAAAAAAAGCAATAACCGGATTGGCTTCCAGTAATTGCTGATTAAAATAACATGACATAATGCCACAGGATATTAATATAGATACATATCATCCAGATTGCAAAAATCTGCCATAATTATTATGCCGGAGGATTGTGGGATTGGAATTACTCTCATTTCTCCTGCGCTAGGGGTCAAGCAATGCATAATCACGAATTTTGCTTAAACCAAGAAATTTGATAAGAGCAACATTTTTTATAGCAAAATCTTCACTTTTGATAATTACTGGATTCCCAATCGTTCCAATCATGCCAAAAATAATATCCCCTACACCTACCTTAGAACGTTTATTGATTGCTTCATCATCCAACCCCCGCTGTCACCAAATCATCACAATAAATACAACTATACATACCTGTATCCCCCACCAGCCTGAACGTATGAGTCACCTGTTCAATTGAGGTCACGCAGCGTGGGTTTTTACACTTGAGTACGTTTTCCACTTTTTCGGGCAGGCTTAGTTGCTTTTTATCCACTATTCGGTGGTTGACAATATAGTTTACCGTTGCATTATGGTCAATCAGCCCTATGACTTCCAGATTCAAGTCTTGGATATTTTCCAGTTTGATTATATCCTTGCGACCGTGCTTTTTGCTTGTGGCGTTCATGATAAGAGCTACCGTATCGCTTCTGCCATCTAGCCCCAGGTATTTCAGCACCTTCATGCCGAAACCTGCTCGTATATGGTCTATTACTACTCCGTTTGCTATGCCTTCTATTGTCATATGCTTACCCCCAATAATGCCATAATCAACGCCATTCTAATATACATACCGTTTCTCGCCTGTGGAAAATACATTGCTCTAGGGTCTTTGTCTACTTCTACTGCAATTTCATTAACCCTGGGGAGTGGATGCATAATCATCAAGTCGGATTTTGCGGTTGTTAGCTTGGATGCATCCAGGATATAGCGGTCTTTAAGCTTTACATAATCTTCTTCATTGAAGAACCGTTCCTTCTGCACCCGTGTCATATACAGTATGTCAAGCCGAGGCATCGCCTCTGTAAGATCGCCGGTTTCTTCGAAATTGGAGTTGCACAAGCTCTCACGTACATATGCCGGAACTTTCAGCTCCTCAGGCGAAATCAGAATAAATCTCACACCGCTGTATCTCAGCAGTGCCGCTATCAACGAATGTACTGTTCTGCCAAATTTCAAATCCCCGCACATTCCTACGGTTATATTGTCAAGCTTACCTTTTTGCAATTTTATCGTAAGCAAATCCGTAAGGGTCTGGGTCGGGTGATGATGCCCCCCGTCACCGGCATTGATTACCGGGATAGACGCTGCTGCTGCCGCGACAGCAGCAGCCCCTTCTTTTGGATGACGCATCGCACAGATATCAGCATAGCATTCCACCGTGCGAATAGTGTCGGCGATACTCTCCCCCTTGGAGGCAGAACTTGCATTTGGCTCCGAAAAGCCAATTATCTGCCCACCCAGCCTCAGCATTGCCGCTTCAAATGAAAATCTGGTGCGAGTGCTGGGCTCGTAAAACAAAGTCGCGAGCAGATAACTCTTGCAAACCTCGGTATAATCCCGAGGCGAGGCAATTATCCGTTCAGCTTCTTGGAATAAGCCCTCCATTTCTTCGATAGAAAAATCAAGTGGTGCAAGCAAATTCCTTCCTTGTAGGCTCATGTGCATCTCCTCTAAAAATATTTTTACTGCATAAAAAAATCCCCTCACGCAAAGGGGATTAATAAACTATAAAATGCCGCGCATCGTATGAGCGGCATTTGAAAACCAACAAATAAAACGCCTTGCAAAATTGTGCCATCGCAATCACCTACAAGTCTCTTTAGAACCGTTTAAGCTTGTCCCGGAATTGTGCCCTATTCTAATATAGATGTCAAGGCGGATTCTGAGAATTATTGTATGTATGCATTACCCTGCCAAGCACATAATAATCCCATGATTATACGATTTATTATATATGGGGCACTGGGCTGTCTGATGGAAGTTTTATGGACTGGGCTTGGCTCGCTTACTATAAAGAACTTCAAGCTCAGCTCCACAACATCCTTGTGGATGTTCTTTGTATATGGAATGATTGCATTCCTAGAGCCGGTGTTTCGCCTTATGGCCCCGATGCCGATACTGCTGCGAGGGCTATTATATGCAATTTGTATTTTTACAGGGGAATTTATAACCGGAAGCTTACTCAAGCGGCTTGCAGTCTGCCCCTGGGACTACAGTAGCGCGCGGTTTCACGTCAAGGGCTTAATCCGCATAGATTATCTACCGGCGTGGATAGTTGCGGGTCTTATTTTCGAACGGGTTTATTGGGCGATTGCATAAACAATCGCCCAATATACCCGATGACAACCTAACACTTGTCATTGCGAGAAGCGTAGCGACGAAGCAATCCAACCATTGCGCGATTTCTGGATTGCTTCGCTTCGCTCACAATGACGGGACGTTTTGCTATACAGCTATTCATAGGTTTTGCCTAATGAAGCAGCTCAAATATGAGTCGATACTTATAAATTATCCAGGAATTGCTCCGCCATTTCTGGGTCAGCAAATGATTCATCCAACGGCAAAGCGAAAACCGCGTTTGAGCCGTCAAAATCCTGAGTTGACGTGATTTCACCTGTTTGCTCATTCAGACTAAAGGCCTCCAATATATTGCCCATCATTAGCCCCGTGTTTACACCAAGATACACGCCTCTATCGGCAAACTTTGTCACATTGGTAAAGTCAGCAATAACATACATGACACCATCTACAACCATACTAATACTACCGCCATCCATTGTAAACGCATTAACACGCCACGGGTTCTCCCCCCTTATAAAAGGAGAAACAGCGAATGGCTGGTACTCCGCATCCATAGGCGAAGGCATGGGGCTGCCGTCAGCACTTTGTATTGCGAGCACCGCATAGGTGCGATCACTTTGTATTTCTCCCGTACTGTTGTAAATTGGATGGTCTGATATATCCTCACCTGAAACGACAGCAAGCAAAGTGAATATATGATCACCGGATGTGATTGAATGGTTTATATTGATTGCCGTGTCGCTTTCAAATGCAGCACTTAGTGCGGTATCTCCTACATGCTCGGCTATTTCGCTTGGACGCATGAAGTACCACGTTGCAAACACCGTTGTCGTGATTACCATAGCTATAAGAAAAGCAGCGGCAACAGTGCCAAAGCTTTTGAATATTGGTTTTTTCATATTTGGTTTCTCCTTGTGTTTTATTTTTTCAAATGACCGAGCCTTTATATTGGCTAGGTTTTTATCGGAAAAAGCAGGGGCATACGATAGCAGCTCGTCAAGCTGCTCATCCCTGAGTTCCGATATTAATATCTTCTTAGACATGGGCAAACCCTCCGTTTCTTCCTAGTTGTTTTCGCAGCTTTTGCTTGCTTTGATACAGCCTATTTTCAACTTCCTTCACAGGTAGCGAAATCGCCTTTGCGATGTTTGATGGCTTCTCTTCAAAAAAATATCGCCTTACGACAATTTCCTTGTTCGGCTCGGGCAGGGATTCTATTGCCGCAAAAAGAGCTTCGCCATTTTCCTTGTCAACTATATAGTCAAGCAAATCGTCATCCTTCGCTCTAATAGCCTCATCCAGCTCTATTATCTTGAACTTGGATAGCTTCCTATACGTGTCAAGAGCTTTGCTCTTGGCAATCACAGCCAAATATGTTTTGATGGAGCCTTTTTGCTGGCTATAGGCTCTAGGATTCCGCCATATTTGAACAAAGACATCGCTAATACACTCCTCTATGTCTTCAGGCGTACCAACCTTGCCCAAAATCCCGCCGACAACTACCCATAGAAGTTTGCTATAGTTATCAATAATATATGAAAATGCCTCCTGTTCTTCATCAAGGAGTTTTTGAATCAATATCTCATCATCCAAAATATCACCTCCGTTTTTTTCGCGCGCTTATACTAATACTACGAAGGTATTTGTAAAAACACTAGCATCACCGGTAAATAATTTTCATATTATGTATAATTCTCTCAATCACGATACATACTATTCAATGTAACTACTCTACACCGCCCACAGGCGGTCGCCGAAGGGAGGTTAGTAGGTATGGAAAACACAAAGAAGCACACCACAGACACCACCAATACCAAAAAGTCTGACCGGACAGCTTTCGCTGACGAACTCAACATGGACGCGACAACCAACAACAAAAACAAGCAAACAAACAACAAGTAAATGCAAACGAAAAAGAGGCTACCCGTGAAATTGGGTAGCCTCTTTTCCGTTTTTTGCAAATATAATATCATGAGTTTTACAATGTTAATCCTTGCTCCACCATTTTTGCGATATCAAGCACTGGAAGAATTAAGCTATCTGTATCTGGCTGTGCTGTAAGAATGGCAATTTGACTTCTAACATACGGCATTAGTATTGCAACAGCATTATTTCTAAGAAGCACATCCCGTACATCTTCAGATACACTATCATCAAACATAAAAATACCAGACAGTGAAACCATCAAATCATATTCGGACTCTTTAACGACCTTGGCTTTCACAGTCACTTTGTAAAGCGTTTCGTCCTGACTCACACTTGTGTCAACTACTAGCGATACATCTGCTTCGCTCTCATTTTTCAAACCGCGCCTTATAAATGACAACTCATCAAATGTAATGCTAAATACTGTCATTTTACTTAAAAAATCCTTGCTCATGTCAACACCTCTCTACGCAGCGTCTAGCGACACATCAAGCAAATCTACTGTCTTTTTCTTCGAACTAGTTGCGTTGTAAGTAGTGAAGCTTGTGCCCTTTTCATATCCTGGTCTGTGGCAAAATATCGTGTTAAACTCGTCAAGTGAGATTTTATAGTCTATAATGGTGCGCAAAGGAATTGGCTTGAAATCCAGTGTTATTGTCTGTATTTTATTTGATATTTCGCGGCTTTGCATTAATCGATAGAAATTAATCTCCTCATCAAACTCACCCTCATCAGCATCCATGTATTCCCCTGTTGTGGGCAAAAGAACGCTATTCTCTGGATGCCAGTCAGATGGGTCGCTTTCGGTTATCATTTCAACGCCATCTCTATCTCTGGCTATTGTGTACATCCCTTTATTATCCTTCAAGAAAGCGTCACGAAGAGTGATTTTATCGCTAATCATGTCAATAATAGTGGCTGGTTCTGTTTCTGATAGCAACCACTTTTGCAAATCTTTTTCAGCCCAGCAACACACACATAAATATAAATTGCCGTTATCGCTTCGGCATGTGAACAGGATAGGGTAATAACTAGAGAATAATGTTTTCTCAATTGACAGCTTTCCTGTTTGTGTAAAATCAAAATAAATACTCACATTATCACCTCTTCTGTTTATACTCTTCATAATATGCATCAAAATCATCAATGAGAATAAAATGCTCATGTGGTCTGGCTTTTTCATATAACCACCAGTCGACATGAGAATTTCTATCCATTGTTCGTTCCCTTGTTATTTGTATAATTCCACAACAAGACTCCGTTTTGCCTTTGGCTATCGACCAAGGTGGGTTATAATTGCCATTGAGTTTCGCAAATCGCTTTACGTCATTTGGTTTCCAATATACCGATAATGAGTAGTTTCCTGCATCTGACAAATCATTAGATTTCACAATTCCAATTTCCTCATAGGATGGCAAAAAAGAATCTCGTTCTACTTTCTGAGTCCTACAGGCACGATATACAATCAACGATTTTTCGATTGCTCCCTCAGGGAGCTCAAAGCTCTTAAAATATGACGGAAATTTCTTCTCAATACCTGAGTGATCCACCATACTGATTGCCCCCCATTAGCTATAGCATGTACAAATACATCATCTCCATTATAGCATATTTTTACTCTATGCAAATTTATTTATGAAATGTTATATGTACGTAATCAGCATGAAGATATAATCTACACCCGTCTATTAACAATATCCCTAAACCGCCCCATCTGCGTAGACCGATAAATCGTAAACCGCGGCAGCCTCATAGTATCCGAGTCGGGGGTTATATATCCTCCGTTTACGGTAAAGGCCATGGTAATACCAGCCTCGCGCAGTGCAGAGATTACCGTATCATTGTACATCCCAAGTGGGTATGCGTATGCTCGACGGTTGGTTACAAATTCAAAGCTGCGCTGTGTATCTGCGATGATATCTTCTCTTGTGGTCGAAACCAACAGGGTTCTCCCATCTTCACCTCGGTCGTGGAGGTCATGGGAATGGCTTGCCGTTTCGAATATATTAGTTCCATAGCGCAAAGTAATGGCAGCGGCACGGGTCAATGCCCCATGATCAATGGGTGGTTGCACCTCACCCAGAGATTCAGTTCTTTCGGTAACAGGAAAAAGCACCGCCCTAAAACCGTAGCGTTCTAGAATCGGGTATGCATATACATAATTGGAATAATAACCGTCGTCAAAATGTATCACAACACTGTTTGCCGGCAGATCCCGTCCGCGAAGCAAAAACGATTCAAACTCTTTCAAGGTAGGTGTATAAAAACCATTATCACGCAAATAGCGCATTTGCTCGGCAAAATTCTCTGTGCTGATAGTCCATGCATTGCTCGAAAAATTAGTGTTGACCTCGTCGGGCAGAATATGATGATACACAAGAACAGGCACCTGCGTAGCCGGGCTGGATGAGATAACAAAGGAATCATTAATAAACCCCACGCCAACCCCCAAGATTTCACTAAGAAAGCACCGTGACACCATAATCTGCCCGTTTGCAATCCGGGGAGCAACAGCCAAGCTAATAGTCTGACCATTGACGATAGCAATATTGCTTCTGTATGTGATAATAGCTGTAATGTTATCATGGCGGATTATAGCGTGCGGAGGATTCCAAAAAACTGAGCTTCCCATATGCTCAACCACATCCTGTACAGGAATCATGCCAGAACGAGCTGACGCACCTATCTCTTCCCCATCAATGATTATTCCAGTATCGGCGGCATAGACCGTAGCTGAACCGATGGTTATAAACAGTAGCATTATTAATAACCCAATGAGTTTTTTCATATCTTCAAGTTATACCAAGCCCCAAGCCCGGGATACTCGGCTGCATCGTCCAGCTCTTCCTCTATACGAAGCAGCTGATTATATTTCGCAACCCTATCGGAGCGTGCCGGTGCGCCTGTTTTTATTTGCCCTGCATTTACTGCAACGGATATATCTGCAATTGTCGTGTCTTCGGTCTCGCCGCTGCAATGGCTTATTACTGTGGTCATATTATTACGCTGAGCCAGTGCAATTAAAGAAAATGCTTCCGTAAGGGTACCGATTTGATTGAGCTTTATCAAAACCGAATTACCGATGCTAGCATCGCCGCTCACTATTTGCACACGATCCCCCAGGCGTTCGGTCATGAGCCTCCAGCCATCCGAATCTTCTCTATCCAGGTCGCATTCTATTGAGACTATAGGGTATTTGCCCACCAGGGCTTCGTACATCTGCACCGTTTCTTCTGCGGTGCGGCTTATATCTTTGTTGGCTGCGCCCAGGGCTAGACGGATTTCTGTCTCGGGTTCGTATCCAGCCTCTGCTATCGCTTCAAGTATAAGCTCAATAACCTCATCTGCAGTGGCAAGACCAGTAATAAAACCACCGTCATCTCCGACCGCGATAGAAAGACCATGAGATTTTAAAATATCTTTAAACGTATGATAAATCTCAGCACACCACTGCAATGCCTCATTGAAGTTTATTGCCCCAACGGGCACAATCATAAATTCCTGAAAATCTACTGCATTTACAATATTCATCATAGGAACAGGAAGCGCACGGGCATTGAATCCCCCCAGGTATTGGTACAGTGGCAGTTTAAGAGCCGTAGCGGCAGCCTTAGCCACGGCCATAGATATACCAAGGATCGCATTGACACCAAGATTTTCTTTGTTGGGGGTGCCGTCATGTTCAAGCATTTTTTGGTCGACTTTTGCTTGGTCAAGAGCGTTCATTCCACAGATTTCATTTGCGATTCTGTCATTTATATTTGATACGGTCTTTTCTACTCCAAGCCCAAGGTACCGTTCTCCCCCATCGCGCATTTCAAATGTGCGGCTTGGCGCATCAGAAGGCACCGCCGCTATAGCGGTATGGTGCTTGCCATCCTCATCACAGACTACGACCTGCACTTCAACCGTGGGATTTCCACAGGAGTCCAAAATCTCACGCCCGCGCACCTCCACGATTTCTATGAATGTTTTTAGCATTTGCCTACCTCTGTTCCTTTATTTCCGTATCGCTTCCACTACGCTTTATGGCAGCCAGTGCGCTTTTTGCATCATCCAGGTCACTCGACCGGCTCAAAATCTGAATTACCATTCCAATTATGGAGTCGAACTGCTTGTCCGTCATAATGTCTTCTCCACTTGCAGGTGAAACCAGAGTCATAGTTAATCACCTCATTTTATAAAGGTCGGTTTTGATGATAATGGTAAAGGCTTGTTTTCAGTTTTGATGATACCGACGAAAGCGATTTTTCCCGGATTACTTGCTAATCAATAGGCTTCTTCCTGTCATTTCGGCGGGAATTGGCAATTCCATAAGCTCCAGCAATGTCGGCGCAATATCTGCAAGCCGCCCTCCGGGGGCCAGATCGTAACCTGGGCAGTTGAATAGCACAAAGGGTACAGGATTAGTTGTATGTGCCGTAAAAGGCCCGCCGATTACTTCATCAATCATCTGGTCAGCATTGCCATGGTCCGCACAGAAGAACATCTTCGTACCGGTCTCAAGCATTGTTGTCATAGCCCGTGCAACGCAGGTATCCATTGTCTCCACAGCCTTGATTGCCGCATCCATAACTCCTGTATGCCCTACCATATCGCAGTTGGCGTAGTTGATTACTATAAGATCGTATTTTCCGGATTCTATAGCCTCAATCAGTTTATCGGTAATTTCAGGGGCACTCATTTCCGGCTTTAGGTCAAATGTAGCTACCTCCGATGTAGGAACCAGGATACGATCCTCACCAGGATATGGCTCTTCCACTCCGCCGTTGAGGAAATAGGTTACATGGGCATACTTTGTGGTTTCAGCAAGCCTCAACTGAGTTTTACCTTGAGAAGAAAGATACTGCCCCAAGGTATTTTCCATGGAAGTAGCATGGAAAGCGATATGCTTATTGGGAATGGTAGGATCATAGTCTGTAAAGCATACATAGCATAGGGGAAAGAAACCGCTTGAGCGTTCAAACTCAGAAAAATCCGGGTCACAAAAAGCCTGAGTGATTTCACGTGCCCTATCTGGTCGGAAATTATAGAAAATTACCGAGTCGTTGGCTTTAATAACCCCTTCCGGTGCAATAACCGTCGGGATTACAAATTCATCGTTTACATCCTTAGCATATGTGGCTTCCATGCAAGCGGTTGCCGTTGCGGCGGTTTCGCCTTTGCCTTGGGTCAACGCCTCGTATGCAAGCTGCACCCGCTCCCAGCGGTTATCACGATCCATTGCGTAATATCGACCTGCAATTATAGCAATTTTGCCTACACCTATTTCCGCCATCTTTGCCTCAAGTTCCTGAATATATCCCAAACCTGAGGTAGGCGGCGTGTCCCTACCATCCAAGAATGCATGTACATATACTTTGGTAAGCCCATGGGCCTTTGCAAGCTCCAGCAATGCATATAAATGGGTATTATGACTATGAACCCCGCCGTCAGAAAGCAGCCCATATAAGTGAAGGGCTGTATTATTAGCCTTAGCATTTTGCACTGCGGCAAGAAGGGCTGGGTTTTCAAAGAAATCCCGATCTTGGATTGACTTGGTGATACGGGTCAACTCCTGGTACACAACGCGACCAGCTCCGATATTGGTATGCCCTACTTCGGAGTTACCCATTTGACCTTCCGGCAAGCCTACGTCCATACCGGCGGCTTGACCTGGTTGGAATGGGAATTTTTCCAGCAACCAGTCCAGATGTGGGGTTTCGGCTAGATGTATTGCATTGCTCTCGGATGGAGGAGCTAGCCCGTAACCGTCTAGGATCATTAGCACAACGGTGTCTTTAATAATAATCATCTCCCTTCGTTGTAGAAGCTCGAATCCCATTATTTATGAGCTTACTGAAAGAAGGTTTCATGCTTGCACCACCGACCAACCCACCATCAATGTTCAATTCAGCGAATAAATCTGACGCATTATTTTCGTCCACACTTCCACCATAAAGTATTGTCGTGTTATTAGCGATATTATCACCATATTTGTTTTTAATTACTGTGCGAATATATTTACATGCCTTTTCGGCATCCTTTGGTTCAGCAACTTCGCCTGTACCAATAGCCCAAATAGGTTCATATGCTATAACGACGCGCTCCATATCTTTTGTATACACTTTTTGCAAAGCGTGGTTCACTTGGAGACGCAACACTTCATTCGTAATATTTAAATTGCGCTGCTCCTGGCTTTCGCCTACACAGAGAATAGGTGTAATATCCAGCTCAAGTGCTTTTAATACTTTGAGGTTTACAGATTCATCTGTTTCACCAAAATACTGTCTCCGTTCAGAATGACCGATTAATACATGAGTCACTCCCATTGCTTTTAGCATTTCCCCTGAAATCTCACCTGTGAACGCACCTTTTTCCTCATAATGCATGTTTTGTGCGCCAACTTTAATTACGCTACCCTCAAGCGCATTCATCACTGGCTTCAAAGATACATATGGCACGCACAAAACTATTTCCGCTGCATTCATTGTTTGGATTTTGTTCCTGAATTCAGCAGCGTTTTTTGCTGCATCTTCTGGTAAGAAGTTCATTTTCCAATTACCAGCATACATTCTTCTACGCATTTTGCACCGCCTCTACTCCGGGCAGAACTTTGCCTTCCAGGAACTCAAGGGAAGCTCCGCCACCTGTTGATATATGGGTCATTTTATCGCCGAAACCTAATTGATTAACCGCCGCCGCAGAGTCGCCGCCGCCGATTATCGTTGTTGCGTTTATATCCGCCATAGCCTGGGCAAGTGCAAGGGTGCCTTTTGCGAAATTGGGGAACTCAAATACACCCATCGGGCCGTTCCAGATTACGGTTTTTGCATCTTTGATTGCCGCGGAGAATAGCTCGCGGGTTTTGTCACCGATGTCTAAACCCTGCCAGCCGTCTTCTATTCCGCTTGCAGGGACTACTTTGTGTTCTGCATCTGACGCAAACTCTTTCGCCACTGTTGTATCTATTGGCAGCAGCAGCGCAACGCCTTTATCTTTGGCTTTTTGCATCATTTCCTTTGCATAGTCGATGCTCTCTTCTTCCAAGAAGGATTCGCCAACGTTGTGACCTTGAGCTTTCATGAAGGTGTAAGCCATTGCGCCGCCTATAATTAGCTTGTCCACCTTCTCAAGCAGCTTGTCGATCACTTTGATTTTGTCAGAGACCTTGAGCCCGCCCAGGATTGCCACGAAGGGACGTACTGGGTTTTCTATTGCAGCACCCAGGAATTTAAGTTCCTTTTCCATCAGATAGCCAACAGCAGATTCAGCTACAAACTCTGTCACTCCAACGGTGGAGCAATGTGCCCTATGGGCTGTTCCGAAGGCATCATTTACATATATATCGGAAATGGAGGCAAGGTCTTTTGAAAATGCTTCTTCATTTAATGTTTCTTCAGGGCGCAGGCGAGTATTTTGTAAAAGAACCACATCGCCGTCCTTCATTTTATCAACGGCTTTGCGAACAACATCGTTGACAACCTCATCTTCCGCCAGGAACTTAACAGGCTTACCCAAATGCCCGCCAAGACTTACGGCAACAGGCTCAAGGGATAATCTTTTTGCGGGCTTGCCAAGGTGTGAGCAGAGGATTACCCTGCCTCCGTCCGCTACCAGCTTCTTTATTGTAGGAAGCGCGGCAACTATACGGTTTTCATCGGTGATTGCACCGTCAATGAGGGGTACGTTGAAATCGCAACGCACCAAAACTCGTTTGCCTTTCACATTTAAGTTGTCGATTGTCTTTTTCAAAATATTTTGGCCCCTTTCGGCTATGGAATTAGTGGTTTTTGCAGATTATTCTAGCATTTCCATAT
>Ga0131853_10014195_pt1 | contig 14599 bp, 13 predicted proteins | sample TergutLab28metaG_FD_92764 | JGI IMG/M metagenome (GOLD analysis project Ga0131853, IMG submission 92764) | Labiotermes labralis P1 segment gut microbial communities from Petit-Saut dam, French Guiana - Lab288 P1 (version 2) (version 2) | ecosystem: Host-associated > Arthropoda: Insects >... | reverse complement strand
CGCAGGACACGGCTGGTTTTGATTTCGGCGGGTGGCGTTTTTTTATCTGCCACGGACACCGCCACGACGTGTACAACGGAAAGCAAACACTCGCCGCCGCTGCTGCGACCCACGGCGCAGATGCCGCGCTCTTCGGACACACGCACGTTCCCTTTTGGAAGAACATCGCAGGAGTTACGCTGGTGAACCCCGGCAGTTTGGGAAGGCCGCGCAGTAGCTCAGGGGCAACATTTGCCCTTATCGAGTGCGCCCCTGAAGAGCCGTTGAATGTTGGCTTGTGGAGAATTGACTATGCGGGAACTATTCGTTTGCTCAATTAATCTTTTCGCCGCTTAATTGCCGGAGATTAATATGCTAGTAAAAACAACAGACGCAAATCCCGGAAATAATTCTTGCAAAGCGCCATGCATAGATGTATACTAAAAATATATTCCAGGATGAACAAGGAGGAATATATGGAAGTAAAAAATATACCACTGTCAACAGCGTATCTGCAATCGTTGCCGCTCAATGAAATTGCCAAATACTCCAAAAGCCCGCAGGACAATGCGCTCCCATTTATTGGGTATCCAAAGCAGCACCCTACGGAAAAAAATAAAATCATCCTGATTTACGAGCCGCTCGGGGACACTCCGGCGGTGCTGGAATTCAAACTTGACGATGTGCTGTTTGCCCAAGAGGTGAGCCAAGCGGTTACCGAAAAGGGCGAGGGAATTCCGCAGATAAAACTTTGGATACGCCGGGGCGCTCACGGGATGATTCTTGAACCGTTCGAGGTCGGCGAGAATGGGAAGAACCCTTTGAGTTTTATTGATGTGCGCCGCGAAATCAAGGAGCGTTTTACCAGCAAGCAAGCGTGAGGGCGCGCGGCTGGTCGAATTGGAAGGGCGCTCGCAACGAGCGGCTCTGAAGGGCGTTGCACGTTTTTTGTGAATAAATCTATTGACAGTATTTATTTGATAGTTGTATAGTAGGTATAGGCAATATAGTGGATTTGACAACAAAACGATTCACCAAGATGATATTGCCGTTGGAAAAATATTACCCTGTTAGGGTAACTGCCCGTAAGGGTGAATAATTTTACGTGATAGCTGCCTTGGAATGATCCGGGCGGGATCATAAGAAGGAGCTCTCGTATGAAGAGAAGGTTTTTGGTTTTGGCTCTTGCAATGTGTGTTGCAGGAGGAGCTTTTGCGCAGTCGCTGTTCAGCGCTGGTGCTGGTGGTATTCTTAATTACGGAAAAATCGGTGAAGCGAACGTTTCCATGGATATGCTGGGTTTAATGAAGCTTGATGCTAGTGCCTCTGTTACTGCGCTGAACTTTGGCGGATTTGTTTTCTTTGATGCCACCTTTGTCGATCTCTCCATCGCCTTTTTAACCGGTCCTATAACAACAACAATGGAGACCTCGGAAATACCAGGAATAGCAGAAAAGGTCAATGAGGAGGCAAAAGGCACAATGATGTCCCTTGATTTCACGCTGCTGGGAAAATACCCCATCACGATCAGCGACAACTTTACCTTCTACCCACTTCTTGGTGCGGGATACAACTATGTTCTTTCTGCCAAAGACGAGGATGGAAATGATATAGCTAATGCAGCTAAAGATGAAAGTGCATCTGACTGGAGTACATTCAGAATCCACGTGGGCATCGGAGGTGATTTTGATCTCACCGATACCATCTATCTCAGGGGGCAGTTGCTTGGTAACTATACATTTGCACCCAAAACTCTCAAAGATAGTAAAGATCTTGCGGATAGGCTGTCAGCTGAGCTGTCAAATGGGGGGTTGGGAGACTTAGTAAAGCCAACTATTGATGCCAATGGCGCTTTCGGCGGCACGTTCAAGATTGCCGTAGGGTTTAGATTTTAACTTTCTTAGACCGGGAGGGAACATTTTTCTTCTTTTTGGGAAACTCCCGGTCATTCTTTGGCTTTACGATTTTAAAAGCGAATAGCAAATCCTAAGCGGCAGCCCTGAAGGTTTTTATCTGAACAATGAGCAGTTTTCCAAGCTCGTCGCAATCCTTCAGGATGTCGCCAAATTCAAACTCGGTGAGATAGTCTGTATCGTTCAGCAGTTCAAGCCAATACTTCGCCTCGGCGCAGTCCTGGAGGGCTTTGTACACCTTCGCTATTTGGTCGTTCTTGCCCATCGCGCAATCCGCCTTCGCAAGCTCCGCGCCCGCACCCGCGCCGCAGCGTAGCAACTCTTCGGACATAACACTTTCCTTTCGCCGCGCCGAAAGCTGCTTGTGCAGAAGCACGATCTTGATGGCGAATTCCCTGCTCTTTTGTTTTATGCTTTTATCCACTGACCTTTCCTTAATACTAAAGCGGCTACAGGCTAGTCGCTGGGCAATCGCCCGGCGATCAACCGATAACCTGCTGGATGTCCTTTTTAATCGCGGCAAGCTTGCGGCCTGCCTCTACCTTTGCCGCGTCAAGCCCGCCTGACGAAAGAGCAGCGCAGCAACTGGCGTAGAACTTTATCTTCGGCTCAGTGCCGCTGGGCCGCGCACTGACCACCGTTCCATCTTGCAGGAAAAACTGAAGCACGTCGCTTGGCGGCAGCCCGTCAGCGCCGTTTTTCAGATCGCGCGTTCGCAGCACTTCGATACCGCCGAGCATCTTGGGCGGATTCTTCCGGTAGTTCTCCATAATGCCCGCCATTATCTTCGATCCTTCCGGCCCTTCAAAATATTTGGAAACTCCCGTCTCTTCCCAGTAGCCGCAGATTTCGTACAGCTCATTGAGGCGGTCGAGCAAGCTCTTGCCTTTACCGCGCCAGTACAGCGTCATTTCCGCAGTCATCGCTGCGGCAGAAATACCATCCTTGTCGCGGACTTCCGTACCAATGAGGTAACCGTAGCTTTCCTCCGTTCCAAACACTACTGAGGCAGATTTGTCCGCCTCGCACTTCGCAATTACTTCAGCAATCCACTTAAACCCGGTGAGGCACTCAAAGCACTGCGCGCCGTAATGCTCCGCCACTTTTTTTTGCATCCCCGTTGTAACAATCGTGTTGACCATCGCCGGATGAGGCGGCATCCGCCCCGCTTCTTTCAGCGAGAGAAAAATATAATCCGCAAGGAGCGCCCCCATCTGGTTGCCGGTAACAAGGACAAAGCGCGTGCTCGCCCCTTCCCCTTCCATCGAACGCACCGCGATACCAAAACGGTCGGCGTCCGGATCGGTCGCCATCACCACATCGGCGTTTTCTTTCATGCCGAGCTTAATCGCCATGTCCAGCGCCGCCGCCTCTTCCGGGTTGGGCGACGCCACGGTTGGAAAGTCGCCGTCGCCCTCGCGCTGCTGGGGCACAGTGATCACCTTCAGCCCCATACTCCCCAGCACGCCTTCAACGTGAAACGCGCCAGTTCCGTGCAGGGGCGTGTATACGATTTTCACCTCGCCAGCCTTCTGTCTGACAAGCTCCGGCCTGAACAAGCAGTTCCGCACCATCTGCTGGTACGGCGCGTCAACCTCTTTATCGATGATAACCAACAGCCCCTTCGCAAGCGCCTGTGCGCGCGTCATCTCCTGTATCTGCGTAACCGCGTTGACCTCGGCGATAATTCCCTTGTCGTGCGGCGGAACAACCTGCGCGCCATCTCCCCAGTAAGCTTTGTAGCCGTTGTACTGCGGCGGATTGTGGCTAGCGGTAAGCACGATGCCGGTGTCGCAGTGAAGATGTCGTATCGCAAACGAGAGCGCGGGCGTGGGGCGCAGCGACGAATACAGATAGGTCTTAATTCCGTTCGCCGCGAAGATGAGCGCGGCGGCTTCGGCAAACTCAGGCGAGTAATGGCGGCTGTCGAACGCAATCGCGGCGGACAGCCCGCCTTCGCCGATTTTCCGCGCCTTGTCCGGCAGCGCTTTCTTCAGGTAATTGGCAAGCCCCTGCGTGGCGCTTTTCACCACGAGCGTGTTCATCCGGTTGTAGCCGCCGCCGATAACGCCCCGCAAACCTCCGGTGCCAAACTCCAGGTTCTGGTAAAACCGGTCGGTCAACTCTTTGTAATTCCCGGCAACAAGAAGGGTTTCCACCTCTTCCCTGAAATGCGCGTCGTTTTCTTTCGCTATATAATCTTGTGCCCGTCTGGCAATCTCATTTTGATCCATAATATAAGCCTCGCTTGTTCAAGTATAACTTCACAAGGCAATGGAGGCAAGATGGATTGAAGTCAAATCAATATCTACTTAGTTTGTTAATCTTTTTCAAACTTTCAGCAACAAGCAAATCTCAGTGGATATTACTCTGTAATTGGGCCAACATCCTCGCTGGACAGTATCTCGATTTTAATGCCGCTGCTTTGCTCAGGCTCATCCTTCGGAGGAATAGACACCCGCAGTATACCGTTGCGAAACACTGCCTTCACTTTTTCTTGCGCGTATTTATCGAGCGGGACAAAATACTTCTGCTTTTCGATGTCTTTCATTTTTAGGCGGCGTTTTAAATAGCGAATATTTTCCGAAGGAGCTTCCGGCGCTTCCGGCGTATCAGCAGATGGTGCAGACGGCGGCACGAACGCTGGCACTGGCACGGATGCCGAGAACACCATGTAATCGCCCTGAAAGGAAAGGTGTATGTCCTTTTCGTCAAATCCCGCCAGCGCAAACTCAAAGACCAGGCTTCGGTCGGCAGTCAGGCAGATATTCATTGGCGGATAGGAATAGTTGGGGTAGTAGTCGACATTTTCGTCAAAAGCCCACGTGCGGCCTTCACCCTGCCCTGCACCGCATTCACTCCCAACATCACGGACATTTTCGCGGGAGTTAAAATTCTTGCGGAACTCATCGTGAAAATTTCGTGCAGCCTCGAATATTTCGTCAAAAATATCGCCCAGATCGGCGTAACCTCTGTTTCCCTTCATTTTCCCTCCATAATAATAATAGATTTATATAGTATAATGTTTATTTCTGCTGCAAACAATACAGTACAAAAATACTGAGCCGCTTACGCCTAACAAACTGCTTCCCCACCTGCTTCGGCGACGGGCGGCTCTGGGGCGGCGATGCTCAAGCGCTCCACCGTAACAGCCTTCCCGTTTCCGGCGAGCTCGAAGAAAAGCCCTTGCAGCGCGGGTTTTTCCCACGCATCTTTTGTCCAGTCGGGGATGCCCGAAATATACTCCCGTATGCGGGATTCCCGGCTGCAACCGCCGACCGATTCAATACTGCCAGTGCGGCCTGCGTCGGTAATGACAACAGTACCGCCGGGGAGAATGCGCTCGTCGGCGGTCTGTACCCGCGTGTGAGAACCAATCACCGCCGAACAGCTACCGTCAGCCATTGCGAAAAACGTCTGCTTTTCGGCGGTGGCAAGGGCGTGGAAATCAATCACCGTGTAGGGCGTTTCCTGCCGCAACCGCTCTAAAAGCGCCGCAAGACCGGAAAAGGGGCTGTTAGCGTGCATCCTGTTAAAACCGCTCTGCCCCAAAAGCACCGCAACCGCAACTTTCTGTTTTGGATTGCCATCGACAGTGGTGTAATAAACCCGGCAGCCAATACCCGGCGCTTCGGCATTGAGATTTTCCGGCCTCAGCACATACGGCAGTTGACTGATGTTTTCGGTCAAGTCTTTTTTGTAAAAACAGCACTCCCCCGTGGTGAGAACATGTACCCCAAGTTTGCGAATGTACGCCGCGTGATTTCGCCCCAAGCCGTTCCCGCCAGTAGCACCGTCGGCGCAGGCAATAACAAAATCAGGATTTTTCTCTTTCTTAATATCCGGGAGGCACTTTTTTAGAGCGTACACTCCGGCTTTGCCGATAATTTCGGCAATATAAAGGATTTTCATATATCGTATTGCTATCTTACCGTTGCAAAGTCCGAAGGATTCGCTCGAACTCCGCCGCCGCCCGCCAATCTTCCAGTTCCCGGCAGGTATCCCGCAGATTAAACAGCGCGTCATAAAACTCAGGGGAGCGGCTTACTGCCGCCTCAAAGCAATTGCGGGCATCCTCGTAGCCCCCTCGCGAAAAATGCAAAACCCCCAGGTTATTCCATATTTTTGGGGAATTGGCATCCCGCTGGAGCGCCCGATGATAGCAGTTCTCCGCATCATCAAAAAGCTCCATCTCGTAGTGAATAAGCCCCATCGCCCCCCACGCTTCAGCCATATAATCGTCAATGTCGACTGCCCGCCGGAAACACTCAAGCGCCTCATCGTAGCCGCCAGTTTTCTGCTCGGCAATACCCAAGTTAAACCACAGGAAAGGATTGTTCGGCTCGGCAATCAGCGCCTGGCGGAATAGAGGAATGGCTTCGTATGGCCGATTGGCTTCAGTCAGCGCGATACCGGAATGGTTAAGACTCTCTGTTGTTTCCATAATATCCTCCTCCTGACATACGTTGATTTTTATTTGTTAATCTTTACCAAGATTTGCCGTCAAGGTTTTATATTAATAATATACCCGAAAAATTAATTTTTTTCTATACCTTCTTGAAAACCATCGCACAAATACTAACCAGACGTAAACATCGAGAAAATCAGAGAATTATCCGGCAACAGGCACGCACCTGTTTTCGCCCCGCTCCCTAAACTTTGTAAGTCCCGTCCGCGCCCCAATGTTCAAACTCTGCAATATTTAAGTAGATATTTTCAGGCGCTAGCCCCAGTTCGCGGGCAAGCATCGTAAACGTCTGTTCGGTAAACTGCTTTTTGTTTTCAAACTCAGACGCATGCCACAAGCGCAGCTCAATAAACGCGCCTGCGATAAGCCGGCCGTCCTTATACATCGTGCGGCAATCCGAAAAGTCCACCAGCGTCCGCGCCTCTGTCTTAGTTGGAATAAGCATGATCAGGCGCCCAAACTCAGCTTTGATTTTCTCTTTCTGAGCATCCGAAAGTTTCTCTGTTACATTAATAGCGATATACGGCATATTTCACCTCACTTGGGAGACTACTCTATTCGAGCAAACTCCAATAATAAAATTGTAAATTTATTATGATACTTATTTTTATTGCTGTCAATTTATTTTTATCTAAAATCTTCGATCTGGCGGCGCGGCGATATACGTGATATAATTGCTAACGCAATATATTAATGAGTAATGAACAATAAAAACTGTGGTGATTATATTGATTCCCCGAAATCTGACGCGCTCTTTGCCGCGCTGTACGGCGATGATGGCGTTGCGGCAGCTCGCCTGCGTTACCGCCGCCTCATCGGAGAATTTCCCGCCGCGTGTGCCGATTCTTCCAGTGGTGCAGCGTGCGGCGATCTTCGCGCTTTTTCCGTGCCGGGGCGTACCGAGCTGGGCGGCAACCACACCGACCACAACGGGGGCAAGGTGCTGGCGGCGGCTGTGCAACTTGACGCGGCGGCGGTTGCCACGCCCCGGGCGGACAGGCGGGTTTTTTTCCGCTCGTCAGGACACCGCGATATTGACGTGGATATTTCCAGCCTTGCGAAGCGGGAGGAGGAATCCGGCGACACCGAGGCGCTGGTGCGGGGAATTGCCGCCGAGTTCGCGGCGCAGGGAACGCCTGTCGGCGGCTTTACTGCCAACACCGACAACGCTGTGCTAACCGGCTCAGGCTTGTCATCGAGCGCGGCGGTGGAAGTTCTCCTTGCCAAGATTTTCGACAGCCTGTACTGCGGCGGCAGAAGGAGCGCGCTGGAACTGGCGAAGATCGCGCAGAAGGCGGAAAACCTGTACTTTGGCAAACCGTGCGGGTTGATGGATCAGATTGCCTGCGCGTCAGGCGGCGTTGTTGCAATCGACTTTGGCAATTGCGAGCCGGGAGATACACAAGACCCGCACATCAAGAGCGTCGCCTTCGATCCTGCCGCCGCTGGTTTCACCCTGTGCGTGGTTGCTACCGGCGGCAGCCACTCCAGCCTCACCGACGAGTACGCGGCGATTCCTGCGGAGATGAAAGCCGCCGCCGCCTTTTTCGGTAAGGCTACGCTTGGGGAGCTTGACGAGCGGGAACTTGCACCGCGTATCGCGGAACTCAGGCGGGCTGTCGGCGACCGTGCAGTTCTCAGGGCGTTGCATTTTTTCAGCGAGAACCGCCGGGTTGACACGATGCTCGCCGCCCTTCAACGCGCGGCGGATTCTGCCTCGGCAGATGCAACTACGGCGGCGATGGAAAGATTTTTTTCGCTGGTGAGGGAATCAGGCGATTCATCGTACAAGCTTCTGCAAAACATTTACCCGCCTGAAAATCCCGCCGGGCAGGGCTTGAGCCTTGCGCTTGCCCTCACCGAGAATTTTCTTTACGGCGGCGGCACAACCAGCGGGGCACGCAACGGCGCATGCCGCGTACACGGCGGCGGCTTTGCCGGAACGATTCAGACGTACCTCCCGCGCGAAAAACTCGAAGAGTACCGCCGCCTGATAGAAGGCGTTTTTGGCAAGGGAGCACTCACTGTGTTGCGGATACGCCAGCAGGGAGCGGGCGAATTAGCCGGAGGCTAATTCGCTGGGGAGTTTTGGCTTTGCCAAAACTTCAGAAGCTGCGGCTTTAGCCTGCGGATTTACCGCCAGCACACCGCAGCTCCTCACGTTAAAAATACTTACTAGCCAACCAGAATAATCGATCCGGCAAGCACAACGAGTATCGCAATGATGATCGACCAGCCGTTCATGAGCATCGGCTTTATGTTGGTTGTCCGCGCAATGCCCATCGCGGCAAAAATATCAAGCCCGGGGTAGGCAAACGAGGTCATCTGCGAAGAAATGAGAATCACCAGCGCCCACGTGTGCATCGAAAGCCCGATGTGGTCAACCACGGGCCGGAAAATCGAATCCATCATCAACGCCTGTGCGACAGCCGCGCCCTGGATACTGAAAATACTGATGATCGTTGAAACAAACGTAACGCCGAACTTTCCAGTTGCGTCAATGAGCGGTCTTGTCAGTTCAAGTATCGCATCGAACGCGCCGCTTTTGGCGATAAACGAAAGAAACGGGTCAAACATAATAAACATGAAAAACAGCCACACATACTGCCCGCAGCCTTTCATAATAGTGTCAAAAATCCGCTGAACGGAAAACCTCGCGCCAATACCGGCGGCAACCGCGGAAACGGCAATCACCGTAACGGCGTGGGTAACGCCGACTTTGTTAATAATGCCGTACGCCATTGATGCCACAATCGCCAGCGAAAAAAACAGCGTTGCCAATTTGGTTTCAGGCGTGGCAACGTATTCCTTCACTTCGAGCGCCGTGCCTTGCGGGTAATCGTCGATGCCAACGGTCTTTTTCTGGATTCGTTTGGCGTTGATGTACGTGATAATCCACATCGGGATGCAGACCGGAAGGCTGGCGTACAGCAAAATCTGCCCGTACGGAAGCCCCGTGATCTGCATCATTACCACCATCGGCGGCGAGAACGGACTGAGGAACAGCCCGGTAACGCCCGCCGCCTGAAGCACCGCCGCGAGCGTGCTGGATGTCATTCCAACCGAAGCTACCAGCGGGATGATAATCGGGGCGATAACGGCGTTGCCGCCTGTCAGTGTGTTCAGGAGAAAAACCATCGTCATCGATGTGAGCATCGTTGCCAAAATCGAGCGATTCATTGTGTTTACACCGATTTTTTTCATCATCGTGTAGACGATGAATTCTGCGATGCCGGTTTCCTTCAACATCAGCCCAAGCCCTGAGCCCAGCATAATGATGAGTCCGACAAGACCGAGGAACGAGCCAAGCGAGTTCCACATTATCGAACCAAGTTTGAGGAGATCCGCTCTGGTGAGTATACCGCCAATGATAACGCAGATGACAACGTTGACGAACGCGTGAATCTTCTTGTTGAACGCTAAAATAATGTAGACAACAAGCGGAATTAGCCCTAGAATGGGCGGAAGGTCAAAAATCATATATCACTCCTTAAAAATTGCCCGCAGAAGCGGCGCAGCCTAATACTTGCTTGAAAAAATGCGGAAGCTTTCCGCAATTTGATCTTTTGTACAGCCGGACATTTGCAACAGAATCAGCAAAATGCGCGCCTTTCGCGGGTCGAGCAGACCTGAACTGATAAGCCCGCGCCCAAGCAGAGACGTTTCCGAACCGGGGTAACCGGAATAGGTGCTGGTGAGCATATCGCCGCGCCCGATTCGGGAAGCGAGGATCACGGGGATTTTCTTTGCGAGATTTTCAAGCGGCTCCACAAGCTCCGCCGGAACATGCCCACCGCCAAGACCTGCCACAACGAGACCGGAGCAGCCCACTTCCTCGACTTTCGCAAGTAGCGCGCCATCATCACCAAGCGGAACGGCGTACACGGGAACGCGAGCCGTTGCGCCCTTCGGGTTGATCCACGGGATAGGCCGCTTGACGGGAGTTACACGGAGGCTGGGAATACCTTCGGCGAGGTAGCCCAAAGGCCCGCACTCAGACGCGAAAGCTTCGGTGCTTTGCGGGTGAATCTTGCGGACGAAAAGGCCGGAGTGGATTTCATCGTTGAACACCACCATCGAGCCGATGCCGCGGCACGTGTCGCTCGCCGCCACGCGGATACAGGCAAGCACATTCGCAGGGCCGTCAGCACCGCGCATATCGGGATTACGCATCGCCCCGGTAACAATGACGGGGTGATCGGACTGAACCATCAGCCCAAGCATAAACGCGGTTTCTTCGATTGTGTCCGTGCCTTGAATGACGATAAACCCATCGTAGTTTTCTTTGATAAGTTCCTTGATTTTGTTGCCAACCATGATAATGTCGTCAATGTGCAGCGCCGAGCTTGATGAACGCATCAGCGCCTTAACTTCGACATCCGCGAATGACTTGACTTCATCAAGGCTGTTGATAAACGGCGTTAAATCCACAATCGGACCTGCGCCGTCTGACTGCTTGGGCGAAAACGCGATTGTTCCCCCCAGCGTTAAAATGCAAATCTTCTTTTTACCCATTGCAAAACTCCTCCATAAAACGAAACGTATATAAATTAAAGCTTGTGTAAAAGCCAATGATGACAATTCAACCAGTTTGTCTTTACAGACGTATATTTATACCCGCCGAAAACGGTGTAGCATAAAACGAAATATTATTTTCAACTTTGTCTTTTTCCAAAAATTGCCGATAACTTCTGCCGACAGTTTTCCCGATGGCATATCCGATTAAAGCTCCGGCAACCGCCTCTGATGCCCAATGCGCCACTGTCGTTGTGCCAAATCCAATAAATGTTGCGTATGTATACACACCTATTTTTACCCAAATATTATCATGGTAAATTTCTGCTATTGTCGCTGCTGCGGAAAACGCATTGGCAGTATGACCGCTTGGCCACCCATTAATAAAATCCATATTGAACCAATTAAAAACACCGCTGAAATCATCTTCCCCGTACACTCTTCTATAAAACGAATTATCCACGAGTCCTGGGTCTCTTCGCCCGGTAATCATTTTCATGGGCGATTGCACAGCCATCGTCACCATGAGCGTTTGTGTCAGGGCAGCAGCGGTAACCTTTAATCGCTTATCCTCCAAACCGCGCCCGGTAAAGTAAAGAACAAGCGGTGTCATTATCGGAACAAGACCGCCGACTGCCATGACAGGGCCGCCAATGTGCGGCATCCATGAACTTTCAAATACCGTATTTCTCCAATTCCAATCAAGACCAGTTTTTATCATTCCCCACGTTCCAACTCCTGCTCCAACAAAATTCAAGCCGTAGTTATAGGTAACAGAGTTTACTGCGTTCCATCCAATATTATGAAATATATGGGGAGATGAAGTGTTTTCGTTAGCGGCGGGCGTTTGATCCAATTCCGATATTTCAGCAAAACCATGCGTGCAAAGCAGGCACAAGCAAACGAAAAACAAGATGTATTTTTTTATACTTCCCCCTGTCATTTTGCCCTCATGCGTTCGCGGACAGTCAGTTACAGCCCGGCATAAAAAGCCGATGATGCCGAGTCAACAGCGGTGAAGTTCAGCCCGTGCGCCTTCGCCGATTCCCGCGCCGCTTCCGTAGCGACAAGCGTCGCGCCACTTCCCGTAATCGCGCCGTCTTTCATCACCTGCGAACCGTTGACGTAGCTTGCGACCGCTTTCAACAGCGACTCGTCAAGCACCGTCAGATCGGCATCCGCGCCCACGGCAATCTTGCCTTTCCCGCTCAACCCGAAAACCCTCGCCGGATTCAGCGACACTTTCCGCACAATGTCGTGCAGCGAAATGTACCCTACATGGTACAGCGAGAGCAGTTTGCCAATCAGGTTGTTGCGGGGAAAACCGCCGCCGTCTGTCGCCGTCAGCGGGATGAGAAAATCCCCGCCGGGTTTTCGCCGTTCAAGCACGCACGACACAGCGACAACCGGATTATTGGCGGGGAAGCTGACATCGGCGTTTGTGCCTTGAGCGCGCCAGTAATCGTGCGCGGCTTTCCCTTCCAGCAGAATGTTTTCCTCTTCGCCGGGGTAAATGACTTTCACCAGCCCGTCAAGAATCGCGGCGGAAAGCCCCGCTTCGGTCGGCTCGCGGGCGAAGAGCTTTAGGCAGTTGACGGTTATCGCGTCGTGCGGAACACCGTCGTGGCACACGCCTTGCGTGCCGTTGATAATCGCCATGTGCGAATCGGCGATGAGGTTCGTATTTTCGCGGAGTATCTCAAACGCCTGCCTGAGTTCTTCGGTGGCGGGAAAATACTTGCCGCGGCAATAGGCGTTAATGTGGGCAAGCAGCAGGCGGTTGCCGTCTGCCAGCTCCACGGATTCCTTCATGCCGCGTATGTCGCTGCGTTCTCTCGTTGTGCCGCAGTGGGCGGCGACAAACACCTTGCGTTCGTTGCAGGCTTTTATCGCCAGCGCGGATGCTTCCGGCGAAAGCGGGAAATGCCCGCCCAGCACCTTTAGCCCCACCGCGCCAGCTTGCAGCGACCGCTCCAAAACCGACTGCACCTGTGAGGCTGACGGGTTGTTGCCGTACTCTCCCGGGTTGATAGCGTGAAGGCAGCCGATGTTCAGACCGCAGCCGAGCCGTGCGGCATTTTCCATAATGTCGTCAATCGGCCCGGCGTAGTCGATAAGCGTCGTAACGCCAGTTTTTGCCGCCATTCGGTAGCCCGCGCGCCCGCCCAGTTCCTCGGTCAAATGCACATGCATATCGATAACACCGGGGATGATCGTTTTTCCCGCGTAGTTCACGGTATTTTTCTCAGGCGGCAGATTTTTCCCAAGCTCGCTGATTGTTCCGCCTTCGATTACAATATCAAGCGAATCGTCAATACCGTTTAACGCGTCAATAACCCGCGCACCTTGTAGCAGCGTTTTCATTTCACTCCCCTATTGTTACTTTGCTTTTTGAGGGCAGTATTTTTCGTTGTCAAAAAAGTCTTGTTTCAGTTGCCGACAAGTTTTCACTTGCAGACAAACGCCGACTACGTTTGGCACAACGACAAGGACAAGCAGCAAGTCGATAAAGTTGTACAGCGTGCCAATGTCGCTGGTAGACGCGATGACAACAAAGACGAGGTAAACGCCCAGCATAAACTTGGAAAATTTATGACCGAACAAATACCGCGCCATCTGCTCGCCGTAAAAAGCGTTACCGATAACCGTGGTAAACACAAACAGGAACAGCATAACGGCGATAAAGTAGCGGGCAAACCCCAATCCAAACACCGTGCCGATAGCTTCAGCCGGAATGGTAGATGCCACGTCAGGGGTGAAAATCCTCCAGAGCCCTGTGGTAAGCACTAGCAGCGCAGTTGTTGTGTTGGCAAACGCCGTGTCCATCACGACTTCAAAAATTGCCCACATACCCTGACGGGCGGGATGATCGGTTACAGCCGCCGAGTGCGCGATTGCCGCCTGTCCCATGCCCGCTTCGTTGGAGTACACGCCGCGCGCCACGCCCCATCGGGCGGCAGCGGCAACGGTTGCCCCGGCAAAACCGCCCACCGCCGCCTGCGGTGTAAAACCGGCTTTGAAAATAAGCCCGAACGCGGCGGGAATTTGCGTGAAGTTCATTAAAATGATGATCCACGCGAAAAGAGAATATGCAAGAACCGTGATCGGGATAAACTTTTCAGAGAACTTTCCTATCCGTTTGATACCGCCAAAGACGACGATGCCCGCAAGAATTGCAATAAATATTCCGGTGTAGATTTTCGGGATGCCAACTCCGGCGAGGTTTTCAGATGCGGCGACCGCCTGCGAACCAATCGAGGGAACAATTTCAAGCATCAGGGCGAAGGCGAACAGCGGCCCCAGCCACCTCGCCTTTTTCAAACCCTTTGACAGGTAGTGCGCCGGACCGCCGACAAACGTGCCGTCTTTTTTATCTTTTTCGCGGTAGTGAACGCCGAGCGTAATCTCCGCCCACTTGATGGCAAGCCCGAACGCTCCGGCTGCCCACATCCAGAAAATTGCGCCGGGACCGCCCATTGCGATAGCGACAGGAACGCCGACAATGTTCGAGGCTCCTATGGTGTTGCAGAGCGCGGATGTCGCCGCCTGAAACGCGGAAACCGTGCCTTCGCCTTCTTTCCGCTGTTTAACAATCTTGCCAAGCGTGTTCCGCATAATAAAACCAAAGTGCTTGAACTGGAAAAAGCCAAGCGCTACCGTCATAAAAACACCGCCGCCGAACAAAACGATCAGCATCGGCGGGCCCCACATAAATGTGTTGATT
>Ga0131853_10014194_pt1 | contig 14599 bp, 9 predicted proteins | sample TergutLab28metaG_FD_92764 | JGI IMG/M metagenome (GOLD analysis project Ga0131853, IMG submission 92764) | Labiotermes labralis P1 segment gut microbial communities from Petit-Saut dam, French Guiana - Lab288 P1 (version 2) (version 2) | ecosystem: Host-associated > Arthropoda: Insects >... | reverse complement strand
GAGAATGTAATTTGCACCACTTCATATAAATTTTAACAGGTATTACAGTATCAGAGTAACTGAATAAAACTGTGCAGTGAATAGATAATGTTATGTGCTTCTGTCCACACATTATTAACATGATCAAATGAAGGTGGGAGTCAAGGAACTTACATGAGAGAAGAGAAGTTTCTGAAAGCTTTGCGGGAAAATGTAATGAAAAGAGACTGTTTGCAATACGTAGGCGTAGATGAGAGGATACTATTAAAATGGACCTAAAATTAGGGTGGGAGTGTGTGGACTGGGTTGTTGCATTTGTCTATCTCAGGAGAGTCACCAGTGACCTGATCTTGTGAGCATGGCAATGTTACCATATGGTTCGATTAAACACTAAGACTGAGCAAAGTTTATCTTCCGAAGAGGATTCGGTTATGGCAAGTGGCTGAAGTGTGACAGTCTAGTAATGCCAAAACTGAAGTGTGGAGATGGAGTTGATATGATTTAATGTTATTCTGCCTGTGTATGAGGTGTGCGACAAACATAGGTCAAACTGTAGTTGAGGTAACATTTAACTGATGTAGTATTTCATCACAGAACAAACTCTTAACAATCAAAACATGATGTACAAGAAAATAAAATGTAATGTGGAACTGGAAAACAAAAACAACATACATGTGGAGATGGACATATTCTGAGATGAACAGACTGTAATGTTAGGGATGTGACGATGAAACACAGAGACTGACACTGCAATGTGTTCAACTGTAATCCCCAAAATTACATCATAATTGGCTTCAAGATTGGCAACGTAAGTTGAGAGAGATTTTCCCATAAATGTAGGTTTAAAATGGGGTCATTGGTTCGAGAAAATCCATTTTAACAAAGATAAAGAGTATTCATACTTATGAAAAATCAAAATTATTATCAGTGACCAACAGGTGGTAATTTAAGCAGCAGGCACTTCCTCTCCAACTGTAGGTGGGTCATCTGGAACATCATATTCACTGTCCAGCAGTACAGGTGGCGATGCACAAGTCCATGAGGATGACATTAGCAAATCAAGCACTGAAGTCTGGCTGACAAAGATCTCTTCTTCTCCTGCAGATCACTTCCCAGCCAACACACATCCTCACAATTCCTTGTCCAGTTGATGCAGCTTGCTGCTCCTTCCACCCAACATCCTCAAACACATTGACGCCAGCTTCAGTCAGTCCAAGCCCATCGGTCAACTTTACAACCGTGACGGTCCTCTCCTTTGGCTCAGGCTCAGGTTCTTCAGCATCTTCATGGGCGCTTTGCTTCCAAATTTGGACAACAGCATAAAATTGTGCTCACGGTAGGTCAGCAACTCAAAGACCTCTTCAGCATCGTAATCATGAATTTGCATCTTGGCTTAATACTCATATGCTGGGTAAGGCAGCAAACGACTTAAGTGCAGAGTAACTTAAGTCAGGCAGGGATTATTGTACAATATGTGATTTCACGCAGCCGTCGCAATGCAAATGAGATCTACATTCTTCTGGGTTTTTATGCAGTGTAGAAGAAGAATCCTACTTCTTGGACTGCTTGACTCTTGAAAATGGTACTGGTGGGTTGTCCCGAAACATTGTTGCAGAGTTAACATTTTACGCTGCATAAAATCCCAGAAGAGGGCAGATCATGCTGTACAATAAATCAGTACAGCACAGTAAATCAGTCCCCAGGTACATGTTCAGTAGAATAAAACAGACTTGAAATTAGCGGTTCAATTTTTTAATCAATAGAGAGATGCTGGGATTAAGACATGCTGCTTCATACAACGGTAACATGGACACAACACTTGTCCACAGTCAAAACTGCAACACATTATACTCAAAAAGGTATTACCAAAATTTAAAAAAATACAGTACCGCAGGACTCAATAATAAAAGAGCCAGAATCTAATGTTGGACAATGGAAATGATTAAAACATTATCACCAACAACATCAACGCGGTAAAACAGTGATGAGAGCAGAGTGGAAAATGTGAAGTGCCACACAAGTCATGTTGCAGTAGACGGAAGTCCAGGCATTGGGTCAGAGGTTGGAGTGGTACACTGTTAAGGGTGAGCGAATGAGAACTGTACGTAGATGACACTGGCCTGACCCAGTAAGGAACTGACAAAACCTGACAACGCGAGGTACAATTTTCAGCTACTTTGTAAAGGATATAATAACTTTTGATGGTCTGTGTAGGGTGTTGTTCGTAGACAACAGTGCCAGTACAAATGAAATGTGATACTGAATTTCAGATTTTATTTGCGAAGGAGACCCAACAAATAACATCATCAATATAAAATGGATACAATTGATAGTGCAATTAGCACTATCAAACATTTTGATTCGTGAGACATAAGGTAGTAAGTGAGGACGACGCAAAAGTAAGCATGGAAAGGTGTATGACTGGTAAATGGTTGAAAGGTGGGTGTTCCTGTGAGGTTGTTGTAACTGATATGGGCTTGGATAGAATTCATGAATATTTGACACAGAGCATCTTCATTTCTAGAAATATTTGAAAAGTGTCTATTTTGAGTTTTCCTGCTACAGATTCCTTCTCGTCTGTACAAGTGGTACCTGCACCAGACCTCACCACGTCACGCCATTTCGTCACCTGTGGTCGCCTTCAATAATTCATTACTTGGTTCATTAACGTTTGTTACACTTCGCAAAAAAAAAAACTTGATATGCTGTACTTCCCGCTTTTGTGGATACGGTCCGTATAGCTGATTTGGACGTTTCGCGTTTCTTGTGTAGGCGGATCATTAACAGGCATGAAGTATGTAATTGTCAACCACAACTGTTTTTAGACGAGTTACTTCTGTTGTCCTAAAGTGCGCTGCATGTTTCGGCGTAATACTGCAATAAGCAATCATCAGACATTTGACAGGCCTAACAAATTTGTATGGGAGAAAACCAATAAACATTGCTTAGGTTAAGAGGTTAACTTTTGTCTAAAATACGGAATGAAATCTCGATATTATGGTTCGGTGTTAGAAGATTTCCTTGTCCTTAAGCCGATTTTCCCGTGAAAACTGTTTTATTTAAATAATCGCTAGAAATCTGCAATATTTTAGCTACATATCAACTATTATATAAATCGTTTTAGGGCGCTAAACGCTTCTCGGTGCGTCGTGTAACAACATATTCTGTTTCGACCAGATGTGGAGTAGAATGCCTTGGATTCATCAAGATCGGATGAAACATTGTGGAATGTGTAAGACGCGGCCGGAAGTCTTGCCGAACTCTTTATTCGGGGCAGTTTTTTTTTTTTTTTGTTTCTGAATTTTGGGGTATTCAAAATGGTTCGCTATATGTACGTTTTGTGGAGGTGTGGGGAAATATTATCAGGTTTACGAGAGGATGACTGCTGTCATTAGTGTCGAATTGTTCGTAATGTTCCCCTCATATAAAGCAGGATTCTTCCCTTTGGCCTTACAATGAATCCTTTCTGACATTATTTAACTGAGTTAATGTTCTGAGCCTTCGATGTGTTGCGAGAGTGTATTATGAATTGTTTGGTGTAATACGGATATATACGGGAAGGGGCCCAGGATTCTGTTTTCGATTTCGATTAAACTTCGTATGGCAGACCTACGCTAAATGTCTCACCCAGCGCTTCCCAGCCACAGGTCCGAGGACAACTTTGGGACAAGCGGATACTTTGCGCTGTACAGGGTGATTCGTGACTTGTGGACGTTACTGCAGGAGATGATTACCTAGATCTTTATGACAAGGAAGTTGATATTAATATGGGTCCTATTCTCAATGGTTCCGAAGTTATGGGGGTTTTTATTTGTCGTCAAGGACCCCCTGTGAATCGAGCATTGCATTTCACACTACCTGGCCTTGAACCAGCTGGAACAGGAACAGTCAGCAGAAACTGCAACTCGTAACTCGCTCTGTTCACAACCGAGCGGCAATGTGCGTGGCGGCCGGATGTCGCATTTTCGGAAACCTGCTAAAAGCGCAGGTCAGAGCACAATGAAAGCAACTGCATGAAGTTTAAATTTATACTTTAAATTCATTATGTATTATGTTTGTTTACTATTTTTTCCCCCTTTATTTTCTATAATCCTTACCCTCTGTTCTAAGTCTCAAGCGGCCATGACTCCGTAACTGTCCAAAATCGGACCACAAAGACCTAGGAAGTCATCTCCTGCAGTAATATCCGTAAGTCATTAATCACCCGTTATATTCTACATGGTTGCTTCTAAATGTTCTTTGTTCACAAAATTTACCGTGCATTTCATATTGAAAGTAGCGTAATTCTGGGAATACACTTTAAAAATAAAAGGTTATCTTCCAGCAAGGGCGCGTATAATTACATGTGAGATTTTGGGTCCTCGCGGAGATGAATGTTGAGATTTTGGTTTTCTTAGATATGACGCCGTACAGTTTGGTAGGCGGCTATCAACGATTTGGAGGAACTGCTGCGTCTGGCCAATAAACAAAAGAAACAATCCGCCACTGCGCGTCATTATCGCGATCCATAGGAATAACCTGCGCTCTCCTCCAGTGCTTTCTGAGCAGCCATTGTCAAAAAGGACGTACAGTGGCAGAGATAACAGAAGGCATCTGTGCGCAGTAGAGTTGTGTTTATTGTACTTTATTGTATTATTCTTGTTGCATACTTTTTTTTTTTGCTTTCATTGTAATGCTGTTTTATCATTGTTAGGCGCGTTCGCAAATTTGTCAAAAACGACTATCAGCTTCGTCATGTCTGTCCGCCCTTCCGTCTGTCCGCATGGAACAACTTTAAATTTGATATTTGACTATTTTTCTAACAACTGTTCAGAAAATTCAGGTTTCATTAAAATCGGGCAAGAATAATGGGCACTTTACATTACGGCCACTAGACGTTTTTGATTATATCTCGCTCAGTTTTTCTTATAATGAGAAGTATTTCAGACAAAAGTTATAGAGGAAATCAAAACACATTTTATGTTTTCAGTAACTTTTTTTTTCTCGAAAATCTTGCCGTTTATGACATAATGTGGAAAAATATTGTAGAGCGGGGCGGGCCGCATTACAATATGGCGCACGCGCATTGCGTGCTGGGTACCTACGGCTATAGACATGCACTTACAATATGTAACACTTATTGCTTTTTCACTGCAACTTCGGTTGCACGAACGCACCTCAGTGTTACGTTATTACGTACATTGGCTGTCTTGTTGACAAGTACAAATAAGCCTCAACTGCCAATTTTCCCGCCTCATAAGTATTTCCTTTTCTTCCTGAAAACTGCTCCCACAAATCACGCTACTTCCAAACACCGGAGGGTCTAAGGTTACTGCGTCCACATAAATATGTTGCTAATTATAGGTCGCGTCTTACGAGACAGGATATACGACATATCAACTTCAGAAATATTACATGTTACCAAATGTGGAAGAAAGACTCGAGATGGTCTATACATGCGCATAACGCAACTAGCTATTGCATTACAGTAACAGCCCTATATCAACAGGGAAACTAAACGGAAGACGTCTATTGATGAACCATATCGGTTATTTCAGAGGTCGTCGGTGTTACGCTTTTGGTAAGTTTTGATGCAGAAAGACGTTTCATGGGGAAGTTTTGGGTATTGTACATGCTGGGCGTACCTAGCTACAGCTGATGTTGCAAGCAAACGTAAAGGTGGTCATGGTAGCGACATGAGGACATACGGAAGAGTGAAGATGAGCTTCGTTGAATCTTGACGAACCCCCGGTACAAACTGAATAGGGAGTTGGGTGGACCCCACTACCGTTCTTAACATTTGCGAGCATATAAAACCGTCACACGCCTGTTATGAATCTCGTCTTGCTGGAGGAGGTGGTGGCATGAGCTGCAACATGGATACCACTCTAATCCAACCACACCGAATCTTCAAAACACATCGAACCAAGAACAAGACGACCAATGTGGTAATTCAACAGAATAGTCGCAAGCTCCTGGTGATGGATATATTAATGTCCGAAACATGTTGAACACATAAGAAGTGAAATAAAATAGCAAGTGGCATCAAGTTGGTCTTTTATTCTTCAACTATCACAATGATGCACGGTCCAATAAACATAAGATCCGTAAATAAATTTGCTAAAAGCAACTGCGCCTTAAGAAACAGGTGCCTTTATAAGTAGCAAGTTGGACTGAACATTCTACCTGACTTTCACTTCATTTGCCATTTTATTACCCTGCTCTTCACTGACTGTCCGTTCTGTCACCAGCAGTCATATCACTAGGGGCTTCCCACTGCGTTTCATTATCTGCTTCCAACCCCCCTCCCGCCCCACCTCCCTCCCGTTATCTTACAGATGTTTCCCTTTCGGAACAGTCGGTAGCACGGGTCTATAGCTTATGGAATATTGGTATTCCGGCTACCGGAGTTCGGAGGGGCTAGCCAGCCGGTAGGCGCAGAATCACGCGATAGACGGAATTTGTCCCAAACCTTCAACCTCTATCACTCTTTTTCACTCTCTTGTATCCTTGTCGCACTACCAACTTTTTCACCCCTACGACTACTCACTCACTCGCTCCCTTTCCTGCTTCACGACCCTACTGCGTTTGCTCGGCAGTAAGCAACAAGGAAGGAAGTAGGCAGGGGCGGAACGAAAAGGGGGCATGAAAATGATTTCAACATGGCGACGACCAACTGTTCATCGACATTCCGAACGTTTATAGTGATGGATAGACGACGAATATGACGGAACCATTAGGACTTAAATTTAATTTAATATATTTTTTTGTAATGTGTGAAGTGTTGTTATGGCTAGGGATACAGGGGGGTAACTAAGGAAAAACAAAAAAATCGCTTGTGCGTGTGTGAGCCATGCAGAAGGAACATAATCCCACAGTGGGCGAGCATCAGCAGTATGTTGGGCCCTTCAGGCTCGAAAAAACCCTCGGCAAAGGGCAGACAGGTAAATTTCTGTGCCTTTCCCAGGAGGTACGCAGTAACAAACAAAACACTCGCTTTCACAATGACACACACCACGTCTCCATTTGTATACTGGGGGATGAAAACTCCTTACTGTTAGAGTGACCCGCAATTTTTCTATGCATTAGCCAATAACTGCAGACTCTTTGAGTTACTTGGAAAACTTATGTAAAACAAACGGCGTGAAAAATGAAAAGAATAGAGTGGAATTCAGAGAAGCAGGCTGTAGAGAGATATACATATAAAATAATAATTTCATGTCATACAGACTCATTGAAAGTAAATGTTAAAATGCATGTGAGAAGTAATGCGATTGAATTTTTTTGTTGTGGGGTATAGAAATCAAACGAGTTTGGGTATGTAAGGGAGCAAGTAATGCCCTAGTACATATGTAATTATTTTAGGAGGCAGATATATTGCAAGGGGCACATGAGAAACTTACTGAGTGGGGATGTCAGTTAAGACTTGTGTGGTGAGAAGAGTGATATTACATTTTTGTTTTCCTTGAAATTGCAGTTGGGACAATGATATATAAATTTTCTTCACTTAGAACTTAAATTCAAATAGGTAACTGACAGAAGTGGACTTCATAATATGTACAAGATATAAGTCTTGTGGGTTGTGACACCATATAGTCTTGTATTTCAGAGGAACTTCTCTGTCATCTTTATCAGGGTCAAGGTTAGTAGAGTTAGATGTCAGGTTATGTGTAAGTGTGATTGAAGGCACTGGGGCAGAGACAGGAGATGTAACCCCATTTTGACAAATATAAATTTTGAACACAAAAATATGGGAAAAGAGCCCTTTCCAGGATCACAAATGGGAAAGTCAGGAAACTTACCCATTAAAGGAACAGTGCAGAGAGGGCTGTATCAAAAAGCAGTACCTGTCTTGAAGAATACTTTCATCTGGCGTGCGATGCCATGTAGTCTGGTAGAACTATACCAATGTTTCAGAGGAATGTTCTCTATGTCTTCCTGTCAGAAAGTTCTTTTTATAGCAACTTTCTTAGTCTTAAAAAAGTTTTATGTTTCTTTATGCTGTGAATGAGAGGTCATCCTGTTAACATGAAGGTGCTTCTATTTCAAACACTGTGTTAAAAATAGCATGTGCTCACATCAAATAAAAAGAAACATTAAGAAAGCTCTACAATTTTGAAATAAATATCTGGCCTCTCAAGGGCAATACAGTCCTCTGAACCACTGACAAGTACTTGCCCAAAGTGCATTGTCACATACTGAAAAATGTGAATGTTCAGCAACACTGCTGTGATAAAAGCAAATCTTGCTTGCATGTGAGGCAAATTTCTGTTTTTCCATCAGCACCTGTCTGAGATAATATTCGTGCCCTCTGCGACACACCCCCAGGTAGTGTACCAATTTTACTAATGTAGCTTCCCCAGAGCATACTGTGGACATACTACCTTGTAGCTTTAAAAATCTGTGTCAGGTGTAGTGTTTATGAGCACGTGGTTTTGAAGGAGTCCTAATGCTGACATATAGTCCTTAAACACTGTCAAGCACAAATTTTGTTGGTAAACAATTTGTCACATTATGTCTAGCAACATGTTTTAACTTGACGTTTAGGGCCTAGCGGTTACTTCATGTATCACTATGTTCAACATGGAAAAATACTACAAGGTGCCCACACTGCATTTCATGTATTGCGTATGGATCTCAGAACAAACAGCGGCTCTTGCTGTATACAACATCGACAGATTAATTTTTCATAAGTGGGGTTGAGAGTGTTAACAGTGTGGTATGCACTCAGTCCTGATATAAAACAGACATGTTTTGTCTTTAAAGGGTTAATTACTATAATTTAAGGCACCAAATGCAAATTACAATAATTATATGATTATAGTAATTGAATTGTAATGCATGGAATGGAAAATGTGAAATGCTCTCAACTTATTAGTCATCATTGGACTAATTTGATACAATGTAAAAATCTAAAACATTTTAAGATTCTGTGAATATAACATATCATGTGTCAAGTTTGGAATGAGAACTCAGTTTCTAACAACGCTGTTTATAGTATAGATTTATATCCTTCATATTTGGCCTTATAATCTCATTTCCATATTAAGCTGCTTAGAGTTTTACCTTTAAAATTTTTTGAAATATTTATATTGGTTATATTTGATGATTTTTGCTATAAATGTAGCATCTTCCACTGTTTTTTTTTTCTGGCGAAGTGTGTTTGTTAATAAAGTGTTTTGTTTGATGGTGTACAAGTAGTATTTATTAACACAATTAGCACAATGGGATGGCATTCATTAAAGGGTTCTAATGTTACATGAGTGAACAGAAATTGTTCTGAAAATCTACATTATAACTAAGATAGTCTGTCAGTGGACTAGAGAAGACCATCTTTTCATATTTTTTTCTACTATAAAATACATGTTTAGGCATGTATTATTTTTTATAGCAGGAAAAGAAGGTAACTTAGTGTTTTATTCACAGGGCTGGTGAAGCTGGGAGTCCATTGTGTAATGGGCAGAAAGGTGGCCATTAAAATCATAAACAGGGAGAAGTTAAGCGAATCTGTTTTAATGAAGGTGAGCAGCAATTCAGTAATTAGGTTTAAGTAAAGAGAATTTAATGCAGTATGTTATGATGATGCTAATCAGAGAAAATGTGGGGTTTAAAGTTGCCTTGAGTTAGATCTTTATTGTTCTGGGTTGTTACGAAGGGCGTGTTGGAATTTTTTTTTACTGATGTTTTGGGACAGCTTGTTGATCCCATCTTCAGCTGACGATCAACACTGTGTAACTACCCAGAAGAATGAAGATTGTATATACACCACAGTGGAATCTTGAAAACTCGACATGATTGCATATGTTTTTTTCTGATAATCAACACATCCAACAAAATAATTAACTAACTAACTACCTCACAAACTAACTGCATTGAGCAGAGTCCTTGAAAAGCTGTATATTAGTACCTCAGCTAGGCTCGGAATGCCGTATGGTTTATTGAACCTTTAACTTCATCACCACGTTCATAACAGCTTGTGGCTTGTCCCTCTCCTTTACCAGATTTATCCAGTCCGCACACTCTCAGTCCATTTATTTAAGGTATAGTTTAATCCCATCTATGTCCCAGATGTCCAAATTGTCTTTTTCCTTCAGGTTTTACCACCAAAACCTGTATGCATTTCTGCTCAATGCATTGAACCGAAACAAAAACCTACACTTGTAAGAAATTTCCATCTCTCTCAATCACACACACAGAGTATATTTTGTCACTTCATACAAACATCTTTCAAACAAGTGACTTATCGATGCAAATAAAAATTGCTGAAATTGTACATAAAAGTTAATGATGTCCCGTTGCATACCATGATGCCATTTGGGGAAATGGAGGTATAGCTCAACACAGTCTTAACTTTGGTACTAACTGGCACTAGATGGAAGGGAGTGATCAGCTTGACACCCTGGCCACTTTATCCTTCAGGAAAAGAGCATGTAGTACTTCCTTTTCCAAGAGCTGTCTGTTTCACATCAGTTTGTATTGTAGTACTGCATTACTATACTCTATAAGATTTAACATTTGAAAAGCCTCTTTCCTATAGTGTTCAAATTATATATATATATGAAAATTCATAAGATTTTTGTCCCATTGCAAAGACAATTTTTGTGTGTTTGCAACAAAATGTTACAAAATGTATCTATTAGCTTCACTATGCCTATTTTTCTGTAGGCCAATATGTGGCAACTGGAGAACCACCAAATGAATTATTGATAAATTTTGTATTCAAAATTCTAATAAAATTACTTCACACATGGCCTTGCTTTGGGGGGTGGTGGAATTGTGTGGTCACCCCAGGAGGCAGAGTGGCACAGTGGGCAGCAAAATGAATAGTTTAAAAAAATAATGATTTTATTTGCCCCTTAAATTTTAGATTTTTAAATGATATAAAAGAAAATACAGTAAATTATTTTGATTTGTTATAATTCAGTAAATTATTTTGGTTTTTTAAAGTTCATAATTTCTGCTAGGAGTGGTCATTGTTACTCGTCTCATATGCCAAAGAGCCTTGTGATGTCACTGGATGTATTCCATTTGTGGTTAAAATCAGCAATAATTGCCATTTTACAAGACAAATTATGCAAATTTCTGTGCACATTATGAGATAGTTGACTACATATTTATTACAGCAGAAATGTATCTTTATGCCCAACTTATATTTTTTATGTAAGTCATACATCTTTGAATCTTTGCAACTAATGGTGTGACTGTACCACAGTTGTGTTAACTTATAACAGCAAAGCAAAACATTTTTGAGCTTTCGCAGAACCAATGGATGTGATACGTATTATCACTTATTTTCTTTTATATGTGTTTTATTTGCTTATAGTTTTATCATTCTCCTTTCAGATATGATTAACCCTCTATTTTTGTGTGCCATGTTGAATACCCAGTTATTTATTTATACATTTTAAAAATAACTGGTTTATATTCAAATTAAGGGCAAGAAATAAATTTAACAAAACTTCCAATTTTCTTTGCAAGGACAGAGAACTGCCCTGCAGTATATTGGCTGGCAAGTGTCCGATGTTGTAAACACTTTGTGTGGATCTTTTTGAACGAAGTCATTCTGTTGTGTATCGATTCTATATATTCACTTTATTAATATATATTCCAGTCAACCTAACTATATAATAAAAGCATAAGTTAAAGCGACATGTTTCGACTTAAAAAGTCATCATCAGGCTAAGCTAAGAAATTTGTATGGATCTGCTAGATTGGCAGGGTGAGGTACTTTAAAGAGAAAGTATGGTCATAAACATATAATCCAATGACCTTAAGAATTGTATCTGTTTCAGTAAATATGGGAATGTGGTGGCATGTATTTATTATGGAATGTAGAAGGCAAAAATTGGAGCATATAATAAATATCTAAGATACAAAAGTGTAATATGACATAAGGTCTCTTCTAATACTATTGTCCAAATACTTACTATCATTAGTAAGAAACATTCCACTACATGCATGCTACCTCATGGCAGCACACCAGTTATGGAACTTTGGTCTAAGAGGATAATTGCAGTACTATTAGGTTGCTGAATGTGTTAAGAAAATTAAAATGGTGGATGTTGTTTGTAGAGTGGTTTGAATTAGATTCCAAGCAGTCACAAAGAATTTTAAACTTTACCTCAATTATTCAGGATGCTATAATATTTTCAAAATGCTACAAATTTTCTGTATATAAACGTGATGCAAAACTTGCAAAACTAGCTTATTTTGCCACATATTTTCTGGGAACAAAAATGTTGTTGAATAAAAGTTGTGGAGAAGAAGATAAGCAATGTAAATATAATCTAACATGGCACATTGGCTTAACCACTGTTGCCATGGAAAAGGAACACTACGTTCTCTTTGTTCCTCTCAACAATGGAACATACCCAGGACTATATGTAATGTGGCCGATATTTTTGTCTGATTTTGATGGAATTTTGGTATTCTTGACAAATTTCATATATGTAACCACTACCAAATTTCACTGAAATCCATCCAGGGTGAAACCAAGTTCACGCATGCAAAGAGACGTGACAAAGCTAATAGATGCTCTTTGTGACTATAACAACACACTTAAAACGAAAGACTCTTATCATATCCAGTACACCTTTTTGTGAAGTTTTATGATTAGTGAAAATTTAAACATAATTATTCCACTACTCATAACCTGTGCAGTTTAACAGTCATTGGTTGTTGAGACACACTCGAAGGTTATTGAGGTTCCAACCATTTGTACACTGTCATTTATCCAGCATTATATATAAAGATTCAGTCTGTACCTCACAGAGAACACAGTGTGCTTTCATTAGAAAAAAACATTCAGTCAAGGTTGTATCAATAAATAGCATTTGTTTGTTGCCAGAATTGTTCAAAGACATTAAGTACACTGCGTGGCAAACTGAAAATTTTCTTACTACTACTTCAGTGTCCATCAGGGGCAAGAGTCTTTTCTCTTTTGCAAAATGTCAAAATGTACCGGGGCCCACCTAGCCTCCCCTTCATTGGGTCTTTGGTCTCCCCAGCTCTAGATGAAAAAGACACCAGGATGTGATTGGTTACTTACTTCCATCTAACAGGAAGGTTAAGAAGGTGTGGAACTATACCTCTACTCCCCTTATGTGCCTTCGTAGTATAGAAATGGACAACAGTGCCCACTTACAAACCCCTTTATCGGATAGATGGGAGGGAGCATGTGGAAACTGTTCTGCTAGAAGAAACAGTATGAGGAAGTAGGGCAAACGGCATTGTTTTTAAATAAACACCCATTCCCAAACTAGCAAGTAGGTATGAAGTCAATAACATAACTATTGTTTAATTAGATGTATTCTAGGTTAAAAGACTACATGTTTCGGCCGGTAGCGGCCATCATCAGGTCTTTGTCATTTGACACACTTAAGATTATTTATATAATTGTGTCGAATGACAAAGACCTGATGATGGCCGCTACCGGCCGAAACATATAGTCTTTTAACCTAGAATATAACATCTAATTAAACAATAGTTGTGTTATTGACTTCATACCTACTTGCTAGTTTATACTACACAACAGGGATGGCACAATTCAGACCCATTCCCAAACTCTGGCATCAGATAACTCAAAGCTGTAAATTGATAGAGATTCACAAACCAGTCTATTTCTGGCACCCCTTAAAATTGAGGAAGGTGAAGAGTCCCTGGTGCATAGGAATTGGAAGTGCTCTAACACAATACATTCAGTACTTTTGTACTATATATCATGCAGCATTTTTGTGGAGTCATTCATAAATGAGCTGCAATTAGTCTGAGGCTGATGTAATGTTTTGTCATTTCATTGAAGCCAATTTTAAGAAAATTCTAAGTGAAGAAAGATAACTTTGGCAAATTATTTTTTGGCAACCAGGACATACAGAGCGTTCTTAACATGGGGCTGTGGGCTGTAGGACGGACAATGTCAACGCTCTGCAATAATTAATAGCATGGCCTGCTCCTTACTCTGTATGTATTAGTCATAGTGTTGTCATAACAAATGAGATAAACAGTGTTACTATTTTAGTGCAATTTGATTTAAAGGAAAACTGGGACCCAGAGTGGGCGCTGTCTCAGTTGTTGTCCATTACATCATAACCCTTTGAGTGGTAGTGGTACTAGTTGCATTGCCATTGCCTCATGTTTGTTCTGTTCACATAAGTTCTTCCCACTTTGTCCCTCCTGTCTGAAGAGAAGAGAGTCAGAGTGATATTCATTCCAATTATATACAGAAATTTGGTTTATACCTCATAAAAAAAAACACACTCCATCTTCATTGCAGAGGGCCATCAGTGAACCCTCTGAAAATAATATGTAGCACACAGAAGACTAGGCTATGGGCTGAAGGGACCAGGAATCAGGATTTGATTTCCTTCTGTGGTCCTATTGGCCAGAGTGGCTGTGGGGCCCACACCCTTATCCTGTTGTTACAAGGGACCTTTCTTCCGGGACAAAGTGCCTGGGGCATTAAGCTAACCACTCACCTGCATCTAGTGCAAGTGTCGAGAATACCTGAAGCTATGGGTATAATTTTACCTTAAAATACCAACTAATTGCACACTATTTTAATATACTTTATAAAACACACGCAAAAATACGTAGGTCTATTCCATTAAAATTTATATCACTCCTACATGTTTCAATCCTAAAG
>Ga0131853_10014193_pt1 | contig 14600 bp, 14 predicted proteins | sample TergutLab28metaG_FD_92764 | JGI IMG/M metagenome (GOLD analysis project Ga0131853, IMG submission 92764) | Labiotermes labralis P1 segment gut microbial communities from Petit-Saut dam, French Guiana - Lab288 P1 (version 2) (version 2) | ecosystem: Host-associated > Arthropoda: Insects >... | reverse complement strand
TTTCCTGCAGCTGTTCTTCGGCTGGGAAGCGGTGGGTCTCGTCTCGTACCTGCTGATCGGTTTCTACTTCAAGCGAGCGAGCGCGATCTACGCGAACATGAAGGCGTTCCTCGTGAACCGCGTAGGCGACTTCGGCTTCCTGCTCGGCATCGGCCTGCTGCTCGCGTTCGGCGGTTCGCTGAACTACAACGACATCTTCGCGAAGGGCGCCGAGCTCGCCACGCTGACGTTCCCGGGCACGTCGTGGAGCCTGCTCACGGTCGCGTGTCTGTGCCTGTTCATCGGCGCGATGGGCAAGTCGGCGCAGTTTCCGCTGCACGTCTGGCTGCCTGATTCGATGGAAGGCCCGACGCCGATCTCCGCGCTGATCCACGCGGCGACGATGGTGACGGCCGGCATCTTCATGGTCGCGCGCATGTCGCCGCTGTTCGAACTCTCGAATACGGCGCTGTCGTTCATCGTCGTGATCGGTGCGATCACCGCGCTGTTCATGGGCTTCCTCGGCGTCGTCCAGCACGACATCAAGCGCGTGGTTGCCTACTCGACGCTCTCGCAGCTCGGCTACATGACCGTGGCGCTCGGCGTGTCGGCTTACCCGGTCGCGATCTTCCACCTGATGACGCACGCGTTCTTCAAGGCGCTGCTGTTCCTCGGCGCGGGTTCGGTCATCATCGGCATGCACCACGATCAGGACATGCGCAACATGGGCGGTCTGCGCAAGTACATGCCGATTACCTGGATCACGTCGCTGATCGGCTCGCTCGCGCTGATCGGCACGCCGTTCTTCTCGGGCTTCTACTCGAAGGACTCGATCATCGACGCCGTGAAGCTCTCGCACCTGCCGGGTTCGGGCTTCGCGTACTTCGCGGTGGTCGCCAGCGTGTTCGTGACGGCGCTGTACTCGTTCCGCATGTACTTCCTCGTGTTCCACGGCGAAGAGCGCTTCCGCAATCCGAAGCATCCGGAATCGCCGATGGGCGCAGAAGCGAACTCGCATCACGACGATCATGCGCACGGTCACCATGAGCCGCACGAGTCGCCGTGGGTGATCTGGGTGCCGCTCGTCCTGCTCGCGATTCCGTCGGTGATCGCCGGCGCATGGGCGATCGGACCGCTGCTGTACGGCAGCTTCTTCCAGAATGGCGTCGCGTTCGACAAGGTGATCTATATCGCCCAGAACCATACGGCGCTCGCACAGATGGCCGAGGAATTCCAGGGGTGGACCGCGATGGGCGCGCATGCGTTCACGGGCCTGCCGGTCTGGCTCGCGCTCGCGGGGATTGTGGTCGCGTGGTTCTTCTACTGGAAGCGCCCCGATCTGCCGGCTAGCGTTCAACGCACGTTCGCACCCATTCACAAGCTGCTCGCGAACGGCTATTACCTCGACAAATTCAACGAAGTCGTGTTCGCTCGCGGGGCGGTGGCGATCGGTCGCGGTTTGTGGAAAGAGGGTGACGTGATCGTGATCGACGGCCTCGTCAATGGAAGCGCGAAGTTCATCGGGTGGTTTGCGACGGTTATCCGGTTCCTGCAATCTGGCTACATCTACCACTACGCATTTGCGATGATTATTGGTCTTATCGCGCTCCTTACCCTGTTTGTAACGCTCGGCGGCAAATAAGGCGAGGGAAACTGAATGCACGCATACCCGATTCTCAGTCTGGCTATATGGATGCCGATCCTGTTCGGCGTCCTGGTTCTTGTAGTGGGTTCCGCACGGAACCCGAGCGTTGACCGCTGGTTCGCGCTCATCGGTTCGTTGCTTAGTTTCCTCGTTACCCTGCCGCTCGTTTCGGGCTTTGATCCGACCACCGCAAACCTCCAGTTCGTCGAAAACGCGAGCTGGATCGAGCGGTTCCATATTTCCTATCACCTTGGCGTCGACGGCATCTCGATGTGGTTCGTCGTGCTGACCGCGCTCATGACGCTGATCGTCGTGATCGCGGGCTGGCAGGTCATCAAGACTGGGGTCGCGCAGTACATGGCGGCCTTCCTGATCCTGTCGGGGCTGATGATCGGCGTCTTCTGCGCCGCCGACGGCCTGCTGTTCTACGTGTTCTTCGAAGCCACGCTGATCCCGATGTACATCATCATCGGTATCTGGGGCGGCCCGAACCGCGTGTATGCGGCCTTCAAGTTCTTTCTGTACACGCTGGCCGGTTCGCTCCTGATGCTGATCGCGCTGCTGTATCTGTACCGCGAGACCCACACGTTCGACCTGCTGACCTGGCAGGACGCGCGCCTGGGCATGCTGCCGCAGATATTGCTGTTCGTCGCGTTCTTCTTCGCGTTCGCGGTGAAGGTGCCGATGTTCCCGGTCCACACGTGGTTGCCGGACGCACACGTCGAGGCGCCTACAGGTGGCTCGGTCGTGCTGGCCGCGATCATGCTCAAGCTCGGCGCGTACGGTTTCCTGCGTTTCTCGCTGCCCATTACGCCCGACGCGAGCCACTATCTCGCGCCGGTCATCATCACACTGTCGCTGATCGCCGTGATCTACATCGGTCTCGTCGCGATGGTGCAGTCGGACATGAAGAAACTCGTTGCGTATTCGTCGATTGCGCACATGGGTTTTGTCACGCTCGGTTTCTTCATGTTCGGCACGTCGAGCCAGATGGCGGTCGAAGGCGGGATCGTCCAGATGATCTCGCACGGCTTTGTCTCGGGCGCGATGTTCCTGTGCATCGGGGTGCTGTATGACCGTATGCACACGCGCAACATCGCCGACTACGGCGGTGTCGTCAACACGATGCCGAAGTTCGCGGCGCTCGTCATGCTGTTCGCCATGGCGAACTGCGGCCTGCCGGGCACCTCGGGATTCGTCGGCGAATTCATGGTGATTCTCGCTGCCGTCAAGTTCAACTTCTGGATTGCGTTCGGTGCAGCGTTCACGCTGATTCTCGGCGCGGCCTATACGTTGTGGATGTACAAACGCGTGTACTTTGGCGCAGTCGCGAACGACCATGTGCGCGAGTTGAAGGACATCAACTGCCGTGAGTATCTGATGCTCGGGATACTGGCGCTGCTGACGCTCTTCATGGGTGTCTATCCGAAGCCCTTTACCGACGTGATGCACGTTTCCGTCGATAACCTCCTCACCCACGTCTCGCACTCGAAGCTGCCGGTGTCGCCGTAACGCCGGGTAGAGGATCAAGAAATCATGACCTACACCACTATGAACTTCCTGCTGCCCGACGCGTTGCTGATGCTGGCAACCGTCGTCGCGTGGCTCAATGACACGTTCACCGGCCCCAACGGCCGCAAGACGACGTACTACATCGCCTTACTGTCCACGCTGGTGGCCGGCATCTGGTTCGCGGTGAACGCGTTCGATCCGCACGTGTACTACTCGTTCTCGCGCATGTATGTAGTCGATCCGTTCGCGAACGCGATGAAGTCGGTGGTGTCGCTCGGCTATGCGGTGTCGATCGTCTACTCGCGCAAGTATCTGGAAGATCGCGACATGTTCCGCGGCGAGTTCTTCCTGCTCGGGTTGTTCTCGCTGCTCGGCCAGATCGTCATGATCTCGGGTAACAACTTCCTCACGCTGTATCTCGGTCTGGAGCTGATGTCGCTGTCGCTCTATGCCGTGATTGCGCTGCGTCGCGACGCGGCCCAGTCGAACGAAGCGGCGATGAAGTACTACGTGCTCGGCGCGCTCGCATCCGGTTTCCTGCTGTACGGCATCTCGATGCTCTACGGTGCGACCGGTTCGCTCGAGCTGGCCGACGTGGCCAACGTCATCGGTTCGTCCGTGGGTTCGGGCCGCATCCCCGAAGTCGTGGTGCTGTTCGGCGTGGTCTTCGTGGTCGCGGGCGTGGCGTTCAAGATGGGCGCGGTGCCGTTCCACATGTGGGTGCCCGACGTTTATCAGGGCGCGCCGACGGCCATGACGCTGATCGTCGGCGGCGGCCCGAAGGTCGCGGCTTTCGCCTGGGGCGTGCGCTTCCTCGTGATGGGTCTGTTGCCGCTCGCGGTCGACTGGCAGCAGATGCTGATCATCCTTGCGGCGCTGTCGATGATCGTCGGCAACATCACCGGTATCGTCCAGCGCAACGTCAAGCGGATGCTCGCGTACTCGGCGATCTCGAACATGGGCTTCGTGCTGCTCGGCCTGCTCGCCGGCATCGTGGACGGCAAGGCGACCAACGCGGCCAGCGCGTACAGCTCGGCGATGTTCTACAGCATCGTCTATCTGATCACGACGCTCGGCGCCTTCGGTGTCGTCATGATGCTCTCGCGCCGCAACTTCGAAGCGGAGACGCTCGACGACTTCAAGGGCCTCAACCAGCGCAGCCCGATCTTCGCGTTCGTGATGATGCTGATGATGTTCTCGCTCGCGGGCATTCCGCCGACCGTCGGCTTCTATGCGAAGCTCGCCGTGCTCGAAGCGACGATGAACGCCGGTCTCACGTGGCTCGCGATTCTCGCGGTCGTCACGTCGCTGTTCGGCGCGTTCTACTACCTGCGTATCGTGAAGCTGATGTACTTCGACGCGCCGATCGACAACGAGCCGGTCCACGGCGGCTACGCCGCCAACCGCACGCTGCTGACGATCAACGGTCTGGCCGTGCTCGCGCTCGGCATCGTGCCGGGGCCGCTGATGTCGCTCTGTCTGCAGGCCGTCACTCACACGCTGCCGCTGTAATGTCGGCCGCTGGCTGGTTCATCGTCCTGTTGGCGCTCGTGGGCGCCAACCTGCCATTCGTCAACCAGTGGCTGTTCGGCGTGGTGCCGCTGCGCGCGCAGAAGAAAAGCGCGTGGCTGCGGATCGCCGAACTGATCGTGCTGTATTTCGTGGTCGGCGCGTTCGGCTTCATGCTGGAGGCGCGCGCCGGCAACCGCTTCGTCCAGGGCTGGCAGTTCTACGCCATCACGTTCTGTCTGTTCGTGGTGTTCGCGTTCCCCGGCTTCTCCTGGCAATATCTCGTCAAACGCCGTCCGGCTTGAGGCACGCTTCGGCACGCATCCCTGCGCCAGCGTATTGACATCGCATTGACATCGCGCATTGACATCGTATTCGCACCGTAATTCAGAGGTTGAACATGGCGGCTGAACATCACCCACACGATCCGGCGCTTGCCGAGACGTGCGTGGAAAGCACGACGGTCTATTCCGGCAACTTTCTGACCGTCAAGCGCGATACGGTGGCGCTGCCCGACGGCAAGCACGCTACGCGTGAATACGTGGTGCATCCGGGCGCCGTGATGGTGATCCCGCTGTTCGACGATGGGCGTGTGCTCATGGAGCGCCAGTATCGCTATCCGCTCTCGCGCGTGATGACCGAATTCCCCGCCGGCAAGCTCGATCCGCAGGAAGGCGCGCTCGCGTGCGCGAAGCGCGAACTGCGCGAGGAGACGGGTTATACGGCGAACGAATACTTCTTTCTGACCCGCATTCATCCGGTCATTTCCTATTCCACGGAATTCATCGACATTTATCTCGCGCGCGGCCTGATCGCGGGTGCGGCGAATCTCGACGAAGGCGAATTCCTCGAGACCTTCACGGCGACGCTGCCCGAACTGCTCGAATGGGTGCGTAACGGTCGGATCACGGACGTGAAGACGATCATCGGCACGTTCTGGCTCGAGCGCGCGCTGTCGAGCGTCTGGCCGCTCGGGACGGCGGAGAAATAATCGCCAATCCGCGCTACACTCGTTGCCACATTCCTCCGTTTCCCCATGAAGGTTCTCGATCTACAGTGCCCAGACGGTCATCGGTTCGAAGGCTGGTTCGCTTCCGCCGATGATTTCGAGTCGCAACTCTCGCGCAAACTCGTCGAATGCCCGATGTGCGGCACGACCGACGTGACGCGCGTGCCGTCCGCGCCGCGACTCAATCTGTCGGGTGCCACGCAAGCGAGCAAGGCACCGCCCGCGGCCGAGTTGCAGGCCACGCTGTTGCGCGCGATGCGCGAAATCGTCGAGAAGACGGAAAACGTGGGCGAGCGATTCGCCGAAGAAGCGCGCCGCATCCACTACAACGAGGCGCCCTCGCGCAACATTCGCGGCGTCGCTTCGATGGAGGAGACGAAAGCGCTCGTCGAGGAAGGCATCGATGTCTTGCCGCTGCCGGTTCCCGACGCGCTGAAAGGCCCTCTGCAGTAAAGCCCGTGCCGCTTTTCGCGCGGGCGGTAGTCCGACCTTGGCCACAGTGAGGAAAGCAACGATGGGTTTGAGTTTCGAAGATTTCGAAGTCGGCAAGGCCTATACGATCGGCTCGCATACGTTCACGCGCGAAGAGATCGTAAACTTCGCCGAGCAGTTCGATCCCCAACCGTTCCACGTCAACGACGCAGCCGCCGAGGCATCGATATACGGCGGGCTCATCGCGAGCGGCTGGCACACCTGTTCGGTCATGATGGGCTTGCTGGTGCGCAATTTCCTGGCCGGCTCGACGTCGATGGGCTCACCTGGCCTCGACGAACTCAGCTGGCTCAAACCGCTGCGCGCCGGCGACACGCTGACGATGAAGAACACCGTCGTCGGCAAGCGTGTATCGGCCAGCAAGCCCGATCGCGGCATCGTCGAAACGCGCTGGGAAGGCTACAACCAACACGATGAAATGGTCGTAATGGTGCGTACGAAAGCGCTGTTCGGCCTGCGTCATCCGGGGAGCGCATCATGAGCGAGACCGGCGGCATGCAGATTACCGATGCGGCGGCGCTGCAGGCACTCGTGGGCGGCGATCCGCTGCTAAGCCCCTGGCTCGAAGTGGGCGCATCGCGGGTGCAAGGCTTCGCCGACGCGACGGACGATCACCAGTGGATTCACCTCGATGCCGAGCGGGCGCGGCGCGAGTCGCCGTTTGGGGGCCCGATTGCGCATGGCTTTCTGACGCTCTCGCTGATTCCCGTGCTGCTTGGGCAGACCGTGCGGATACGTCAGCGTCTCGGCGTCAATTACGGGCTCAATCGCGTGCGGTTCACGTCGCCGGTGCCGGTTGGATCGAAAGTGCGTGCGCGGTTTCGCGTGGTAGCCGTGGACGATGCCGGCGACGGCGGTACGCAGGTGACCTGGGAGGTGACCATCGAGCGTGAGGGGGGCGACCGGCCCGCCTGTGTTGCCGAGTTCCTCACGCGGCAATACTTCTGAACGACAGACGCGACAGACTCAACAGACATAACGAAAGGGCGTCCGGCAATCACCGCCGGACGCCTTTTTTACGGGCTCAGTGCTTCGCGTACTGCGCGGCGCCGAACAGCATTTCTCGCGCCTTGTCGTCGTGCACCGGTTGGCGCAGCGACGCCAGCACCTCGACGCCGCGCTTGACCGCCGGCCGCTCCGCGATCGTCTCGTGCCAGCGCTTCACATTCGGCAGGCTGTCGAGATCGATGCCCTGGTTCTTCCACGAGCGGGTCCACGGGAACGCGGCGATGTCGGCGATCGTGTATTCGTTGCCCGCCAGATACTCGGTCTTGCCGAGTTGCGCCTCCATCACGTTGTAAAGACGCCGCGCTTCGTTCGTGTAGCGATTGACCGCGTATTCGATCTTCTCCGGCGCGTAGATGCGGAAGTGGTGCGCCTGGCCGAGCATCGGGCCGAGTCCGCCCATCTGGAACATCACCCACTGCAGCACGTCGTAGCGCGCGGCGAGGTCCTCGGGCATGAACTGGCCGGTTTTCGCGGCGAGATAGATCAGGATCGCACCCGATTCGAACAGCGAGAACGGCTTGCCGTCGGCGCGCTGCGGGCCCTCGGAGTCGACGATGGCCGGGATCTTGTTGTTCGGGCTGATGGCGAGGAAGTCGTGCTTGAACTGGTCGCCCGCACCGATATCGACCGCGTGCACGCGGTATTCGAGCCCGGTCTCCTCGAGCATGATGTGGACCTTGTGGCCATTCGGAGTAGCCCAGCTATAGACGTCGATCATCCTTGATTTCTCCTGTTGTTGGGGGGTATTCGGGGCGTCTGGAGCGGGCGTCAGCGCACCTTCTGCGCGTAGCGCCACGCGAGTTCGGCCATCGGCCGCGCGCTGCGGCCGGCATCGGCGGCCTGCGCGCTGGCTGCGGTTCCATCCACCACGCGTTTCATGATGCCCTGCAGGATCGCGGCGATGCGGAACATGTTGTACGCGAGATAGAAATTCCAGTCGCCCGGCATCGCGAGACCGGTGCGCTCGCAGTAGCGCGCGACGTAGTGCTGCTCGTCGGGGATGCCGAGCGCGGCCCAGTCGTACCCGGCGATGCCGCGAAACTGCGCCGGTTCGACATGCCACGCCATGCAGTGATAGGCGAAATCGGCGAGCGGGTGGCCGAGCGTCGACAGTTCCCAGTCGAGGACCGCAAGCACGCGCGGTTCGGTCGGATGGAAGATGAGATTGTCGAGGCGGTAGTCGCCGTGCACGATCGCTGCGCGCACGGTGCCGTCGTCGCCCTCATTGCCCTCGGCGGGCAGGTGCTGCGGCAGCCATTCGATCAGGCGATGCATCGCCTCGATCGGCTCGGTTTCCGAAGCCTGATACTGGCGGCTCCAGCGATCGATCTGGCGTGCGAAATAATTGCCGGGCTTGCCGTAACCTTCAAGACCGACCGCCTCCGGCCTCACGTTATGCAGCGCCGCAATCACGCGATTCATTTCGTCGTAGATCGCGGCGCGCTCGTCGCGCGACATGCCCGGCAGCGACGGATCCCACATCACGCGGCCCTCGACGTACTGCATCACATAGAACGCGCGGCCAATCACCGCTTCGTCCTCGCACAGCGCCAGCATCTTCGCGACGGGGACTTCGCTCTTGGCGAGTGCGTCCATCACGCGGTATTCGCGTTCGATCGCGTGTGCAGAGGGCAGCAGCTTCGACTTCGGCCCCGGCTTCGCGCGCATCACGTAGGTACGTTTCGGCGTGACGAGCTTGAACGTCGGGTTCGACTGCCCACCGGCAAATTGCTCGACACTGAGCGGGCCTTCGAAATCCTCGACATGAGCGCGCAGCCACGCGCTCAATGCTGCGGTGTCGAGGTGCTGGGTCGCGGCAACCGGGCGTGTGCCCTCGAATGCCGAAAAATCCGCGCGCGTTGCGTTCTGCCTGCTGGTGTCTCCATCGGTGGCGCTCGGTGCCATCTTTGTCTCCGTTGTGCCCGGCGATCGCACGTTTATTTGTAGACCGGTGCGCGTTTTTCGAGGAATGCCGTGATGCCTTCGAGTCCGTCGCGATGATGCAGCGACGCCACGAAGCTCTCGCGTTCGTCGACGAGGTGATCGGCGAGCGGTTGCGTCTCGGCGACGTTGACGAGCCCCTTGATCCGCATGACCGAATTGGGCGCGATCCTGGCCAGATCGTCGGCCCAGGCGAGTGCGGCTTCGAGGGCCGTGTGCGGTTTGACGAGGCGGTTCACGACGCCGAGATCGGCCAGACGCGCCGCGCCGACCGGCTTGCCTTCCAGCATCACTTCGGTCGCGAGCTGGCGGGGCAGGGCGCGCGAGAGAAACCACGAGCCGCCGCCGTCCGGCGTGAGTCCGACGCGCGCATAGGACATGACGAATTTGGCGTCTTCGGCGGCGACGAGCAGATCGGCGGCGAGCGCGAGCGAGAAACCGGCTCCTGCGGCGGCGCCTTCGACAGCGGCGATCACGGGCTTGCTGGACGCGCGCATCGCGGTGATCCAGCTTGCGAGCATGTCGATGCTGGCGGCCTGCACGGAGGGATCCTTCGCGCGGTTTTCCAGCAGCCGGTTCAGGTTGCCGCCCGCGCAGAAGAAGTTGTCGGCGCCGGTCAGGACGATCGCGCGCAGCGACGGGTCGCGTTCGGCGGATTCGAACGCTTCGATCGCGGCGGCGTACATGTCGGGATGGAGCGCGTTGCGCGCGCCGGGGTTCGACAGCGTGAGGACCAGAGTCGATTCATGGCCTTGCGGCCGGGTGCTGCACAGTTCGGCGCTCATGCGCGGGCCTCTTTCAATAGGGAGATATCGGTAATCAGTGCCGTCGCGGGCGGCACGGGTTCGCAAACCGCCTGCTTGCCGAGCTTGCCTTTTGCGGCGACTTTGGCGAAGGTATCGGCGAGGTAAGCTATTTTTCGGGAATACGCCGCCACCTTCAAGGAGCAAACGCAATGATCAAGCTGCACGGTTTCCCAGTCTCGAATTACTACAACAAGGTCAAGCTCATGCTGATCGAGCACGACATCGAGTTTCAGGAAGTGGTCAACAAGCTGCCGCTCGACGAGCCGCTGCTCGCCCAGTCGCCTGCCGGCAAGGTGCCGTTCATCGAAACGGAGCAGGGCTTCCTGTGCGAATCGGAAGTGATCGTCGAGTATCTGCATGCGCGCTATCCCGAGCGCGGCATTTTCCCCGCCGATCCGTGGCAGGCCGCCAAACAGCGCGAACTCATCACGGTGGCCGAGATGCATGTGGAACTCGCGGCGCGCGAGCTTTACGCCGAGGCGTTCTTCGGCGGCAAGGCCAGCGATGAGGTGAAGGCGAGCGTGGAGAAGCGTCTGCGCCGTTATCTGGCGAGCTTCAAGCGGCTTGCGAAGTTCGCCCCGTACGTGGCGGGCGAGCACTTCAGCGCGGCCGATGCAGCGACCTGGGCAACCCTGCCGCTCGCCGCGATGGCGACGCAGAAGGTCTGCGGCGTGGATCTCGTGGCCGAGGCCGGGATCGACTGGGCGGCGTATATCAAGCTGCTGGGCGAGCGGCCCTCGGTCCGGCGCGTCAGTGCCGACCGCAAGGCGTATATGGAGGCCAGCGCGTAAGTGGCCACATAAGCGGCTGCGCTGGCGGTTGCCGCGCGCCGTGTGCCCGCGCGCGGCCGCCGGCGCATCGCGCGATGACGGGTAGCGCGCGGCGGCCCGGTGCGGGTTCATCGCACGGGTGCGATCACAGGCTCGCGAGTCGTTCGAGCGCGGTCGCGAGCGTGCTTTCGCGTTTCGCGAAGCAGAAGCGAACGACGCCCGATTCATGCGGTGCGTGATAGAACGCCGACACCGGAATCGCGGCCACGCCGATCTCCGTCGTGAGCCACTTCGAGAACTCGGCTTCGGGCAAGTCGCTGATCGCCGAATAATCGACGCACTGGAAGTACGTGCCCTCGCAGGCGAGCATCTTGAAGCGCGTCTTTTCGAGACCCGCGCGGAAGAAATCGCGCTTCTTCTGATAGAACGCAGGCAGATCCAGATACGGGCTCGGATCGCGCAGATAGTGCGCGAGGCCGACCTGCATCGGCGTATTGACCGTGAACACGTTGAACTGATGGACCTTGCGGAACTCGGCCGTGAGCGGCGCGGGCGCCGCGACATAGCCGATTTTCCAGCCCGTCACGTGATAGGTCTTGCCGAAGCTCGACACGATGAAGCTGCGTGCCGCGAGTTCCGGGTAGCGGGCGACGCTCTCGTGCGGCGCGCCGTCGTAGACCATGTGTTCGTAGACCTCGTCGGAGAGGATCAGCACGTTCGTCCCGCGCACGATGTCTTCGAGCTTGCGCATGTCCTCGGCGCGCCAGACCGTGCCGGTCGGGTTGTGCGGCGTGTTGATGAGGATCAGGCGCGTCTTCGGCGTGATCGCGGCAGCCAGACGCTCGAACGGAATCGCGTATTCGGGCGCTTCCAGCGTGACGAAAACCGGCTTGCCGCCGGCCAGCTCGATCGACGGCAGATAGCTGTCGTAGGTCGGCTCGACGACGATCACCTCGTCGCCCGGCGAGACCGCGCAGAGAATCGCAGTCAGCAGCGCCTGGGTCGCGCCCGCGGTCACCGTGATCTCGGTGTTCGCGTCGTAGCGGCGGCCGTAGACGTGAGCGATCTTGTCGGCGATCGCCTCGCGTAGCGCGAGGATGCCGGCCATCGGCGGGTACTGATTGTGGCCGTCACGCATGGCCTGCGAGACCGCATCGACGATACGCGGGTCGCAATCGAAATCGGGAAAGCCCTGGCCCAGATTCACCGCACCTTTTTCGGTGGCGAGCGCGCTCATCACCGTGAAGATCGTCGTGCCGACATCGGGCAGGCGCGACGGAAATGAGGGCGTGAGCGGTGCGGACGGCGTGGTGTGCGACGGATGCGGTGCGTTCATGGCGCGGATGGCAGCTGTGCGTTGGTCAGGAAAGCCTGATTGTAGGCAAATCGGCGCGTTCTGGCGCGTCCTCACGCATCGGGGCGGCATGCGTCGCTTGGGGCGTCGTCGTCCGGGACTTGTCAGGCCGATGCCGATGCCGGGGCGGACTGCGCAACCACGAGCCCCGTTTCGGCGACGAACGCGTCCGGCGTCGCGATGCGAAAGCCGAAGTCGCGTGCGATGCGTTTCGCGAGCTTGAGCACGGCGCGGTCTTTCGAGACGAGCCATGCCGCACCGCTTGCGCGTGCGAGTTCGAGGAATTTCTGGTCGTCGCGGTCGCGGCATTGCGGCAGGGGGCGCGCGTCGTCGGGCAGCGCGGGCGGCTCGATCGTCTCGGTGAGTCGCGCCATCGCGGCGAGCACATCGGCCTTCGCGACGCCGCGCGCGGCCAGATGCGGATAGTCGAGCACATGCGCGAGTTCGGCCAGACAGCGCGCGTCGATCAGGGCGCGCAGCGTGCCGCTTTCGAGCGCGGCGCGAATCGGGCGGGTATGGGTATCGTCGAACACGAGGATGTCGAGCCACACGTTCGAATCGAGCACCACGGGCAGGGCCGTGGCGGGCGGGGGCGGAAAACCGGTCATTCGTGAATTCGCTACAATCGGGCTTTCGCCTTTGAACATCGGCACGTTGTGCCTGCAAGCCTCCATGATAATCGTTCTGTCGCCGGCCAAATCACTCGACTATGACACCCCGGCGCACATCGACACGCATACGCTCCCCGCTTTCATCGATGACGCATCGGAACTGATCGACGGCCTGCGCCGTCTGTCGCCGCAGCAGATCGGCTCGTTGATGAGTATTTCCGATCCGCTCGCCCATCTGAATTTTCAGCGTTACGCCGACTGGTCGACGCAGTTCAGCACGGCCAACGCGAAACAGGCCGTGCTCGCGTTCAACGGCGACGTCTACGAAGGCTTCGATGCGAAGTCGCTGAGCGCCGCCGATCTCGACTATGCGCAGCAACACGTGCGCGTGCTGTCGGGTCTCTACGGCGTGCTGCGTCCGCTCGATCTGCTGCAGCCGTACCGCCTCGAAATGGGCACGCGTTTCGAAAACGCGCGCGGCAAGGATCTGTACGCGTTCTGGGGCGAGCGCATCACGCACGCGCTGAACGCGCAACTCGAACACAACGCGAACAGCGCGCGCGTGCTAGTGAACTGCGCGTCGACCGAGTACTTCAAGGCGGTCAAGCCGAAGAAGCTGGCGGCGCCTGTCATCACACCGGTCTTCGAAGACTGGAAGGGCGGCCGGTACAAGATCATCAGCTTCTATGCGAAGCGCGCGCGTGGCTTGATGGCGCGCTACGCGGTCGAGAACCGTATCGCCGAGCCCGAAGCGCTCAAGGCGTTCGACGTCGATGGCTACGCATTCGATGCCGCCGCATCGAACGATTCCACCTGGGTGTTCCGCCGGCGCATTGCAGGATAAGCAGGATAAGCTGGATCAACGAGAGAGACAGTCATGGCGCTTTCCATTACGAGCCGTTTCGATGCGGGTGCGATCGAAGTCCTGTCGTGCGAGCGTGCCGACGACATTCGCCTGCGCGTGCGCCCCGACAGTCAGTCGGATTTCGCGCAATGGTTCTACTTCCGGCTCTCGGGCGCGCGCGGCGAGCGTTGCGTGATGACGTTCGAGAACGCGGCGGCCTGCGCGTTTCCCGAAGGCTGGCGGGACTACCAGGCGATGGCGAGCTACGACCGCGTGAACTGGTTCCGCGTACCGACCTCGTACGATGGCCAGAAGCTGACGATCGATCACACGCCCGATTTCGACAGCGTCTACTACGCCTATTTCGAACCGTATAGCGAAGAACGCCACTCGGAGTTTCTCGGCGCGCTACAGCAGTTGCCGCACGCGACGCTCACGGAACTGGGTCAGAGCGTCGAAGGGCGGCCGGTGTCGCTGCTCACGCTCGGCACGGCAGGCGATACCACGCCCGAGGGCAAGCCGAAGAAGACGGTGTGGATCATCGCGCGCCAGCATCCGGGCGAGGCGATGGCGGAGTGGTTCGTCGAAGGACTGGTCAAGCGCCTCGCGGGCTGGGGCGACTGGGCAGGCGATCCGGTGGCGCGCAAGCTCTACGATCGGGCGGTGTTCCACATCGTCCCGAATATCAACCCGGACGGCAGCCGCCTCGGCAACCTGCGCACCAATGCGGCAGGCGCGAACCTGAACCGCGAATGGATGGCGCCGGACGCGCAGCGTAGCCCCGAGGTGCTGTTGGTGCGCGAGGCGATCGAGGCGACGGGTGTCGATCTGTTCTTCGACATCCACGGCGACGAGGCGCTGCCGTATGTGTTCGTGGCGGGATCGGAGATGCTGCCGGGGTTCACCGATCAGCAGCGCGTCGAGCAAAAGGCGTTCATCGAAGCCTTCAAGATTGCGAGTCCGGATTTCCAGGACAAGCATGGCTACGAGGCGAGCCGATATCGCGAAGATGCACTCAAGCTCGCGTCGAAGTACATCGGCCACAAGTATGGGTGCTTGTCGCTGACGCTCGAAATGCCGTTCAAGGACAACGCCAATCTGCCTGACGAACGGGTGGGCT
>Ga0131853_10014192_pt1 | contig 14600 bp, 17 predicted proteins | sample TergutLab28metaG_FD_92764 | JGI IMG/M metagenome (GOLD analysis project Ga0131853, IMG submission 92764) | Labiotermes labralis P1 segment gut microbial communities from Petit-Saut dam, French Guiana - Lab288 P1 (version 2) (version 2) | ecosystem: Host-associated > Arthropoda: Insects >... | reverse complement strand
CACCCTCTCCTGATAAGTAGTCCTTTATTATTTTCATTTTTAAATCAAAACTATATTTTGCCATGCAAAAATGACCTCCGATTGCTGAACCTAAAGGTTCAACTTTCGGGGGTCACTACATTTTGACTATCACCATTCTATTTTTGTTTTTGAAAATATTGTTGATTATTCCAATTGCGCAAATGATTGGTTAGTATAGTTCGATCACTTGTAAATCACGATGCCCAGATTTTTTTAACTCGTTCAAAATATAATCGCGTTCAAACTCTAAAAATTCATGCAGAAATAAGACATAATCAATCTGTTTATTCACAAAGCAAGATAAATCAACGATTTTATCTGCATCTAGAATAATGTCAAGCACCTTGGACTCCGTTTTTCCCTTGATAAATTCTGCTAGTTTGTAAGCATCTCGCCTCTGAACATGGTATAATTCTCTATCATCTTTAAAAATAGATCGACCAGATTCATCTATGCTTGGTACTGCGATCACAACATTTGAACCATCAAAAATATCCAATTTTTGATCTTTAACCAACTCTTTCAATTCTAAAATCTTTTCTTCTATTCTGAACGATTCAAAAATTTCCAACTGATGATTACCACAACTATTAATAAAATTAAGCATAATAAAACCCCTTCTAAATTATTTTCCACAATCCAACTTACAAAATGATAATTTAAACTATGTGACATTTCCCTGCCCCCTTTCCCCGTGAATGGCTTGTTTTATTCGATTATATCTGTTGATTAGCAATAAAAATGAAATCTCATTAAGTATCCATTGAAGACTTGCGACCCATTTTATACACACACTAAAAAACCTCCTATACATTTTATCAACTATAACATTTCTTCCTAGCTATAGCCATATTATACATGAAGGTTTTAAACTTTTGCTTCAGTTGGGAAATTTGCGACATTTAAGGTGAAATTTCAACATCTAGCATGTCATTTTTTCATATCTCTTGATTTTAAACTCGCATGAAATTTTCCTATTCTCCTTTCAGTACCCCGTACACTATCTCCATTCTTCATTTTTATTTCACCCTCGCTCCTCAGTGTTTCTAGAATATTATCGGGATTAATCAATGTGGATTGATCAAATTTAATAAAATGTGGATGCTGTTTTTCAATTTTTGAAATTGACCCGCTAAAGTTAATCGTTCGGTTTTCACATACCATTATAATACGATTCTTTTTTACTTTATATGTTTCGAAAAACATAATTGAATCGTAAGGTTCGCTTATTAATCCTGTCCTTGTATGAAATGTAAATCTTTTCTCATGCTTTCCAGTTCCATCAATAAGCCTCTCTTGAGCACGTTTGATATTCGTTGTAATTTCTTCTTTCATCTCATTAAAATTGCTATGTTTAGTAATAAATCCCATTGCTTCTACACCATAACGCATTGCGATTGATAGTGATTCAGAAAAATTTGTTACAAACACAATTGCACCACGCTTATCATACTTTCTAATTTCATCAGCCAACTCAATTCCATTAATACTCGTTTGTAAATCTACATCTAAAAAATACAAGCCTGTCGTTTTATTATTTCTAATATACTCAATGATTTCTTGTGGGTTATCTACTGACATCCTAACCGTCATATCTAAATTTTCAAAGCTAATATAGTCTTTAACAAATTCAGTAAGTAATTCACGTTGTAAATTTTCATCCTCACATACAAAGATTTCTAACATTCTTTACCTCACCCTTTTTAACTATTTGTAATCACTATTATCTGTGCAAACTTACCATCCTTCATTTCAGTACTAAGTGATGCATCTTCAATCCTATCTATCAATTTATTAAGGTTACTCAATCCTAAGCCACTATTACCATTACCTTTCGTTGTATAACCCTTTTTCATCAGTTGTTGCATATTTGCAAGTTTTGGACGACATGTATTGGTCACTACAATAATACACTTATCAGCTTTTTTTACTACTCCAATCTCAATTAAAGCATCTTCACATTCAATACTTTCTTCAATAGCATTATCTATGATGATTCCCATTATCCTGCTTAAACTGATCTCATCTACATTAATTTCATTTACTAAAAATGGAATATCCACAATGACTTTAATGTTAGATAAGCTGGCATAATTTAGTTTCACAAGAATTAACCCTTTCAGAGTTTGGATATTTAAGTTAGCCAAACCTTCTACATTATTAGCATTTTTCTTCAAAGCATCACCGGTTGGAACAATTTTTTCTTTAAAATATTTCTCAAGCCCATCCAAATCTTCATTCATGATGTAACCACTTAAGCTTAATAAAATGTTTGTGTAGTCATGTTTAAAACTAGAAATTGCGCTGTATTGCGCTTCTAATTCATTTATATATTTTTGTTGTCGCTCAAATTTTTGTTTTCGATTAACTCTTAACATAACTTGGAATAAGGCAATCAGAACAGCACCAATTAGTATAAAAAAGTATAAAATATGCGAGATTGTGTATTCAAAATTGATGATGAATAGGCTGACTATGAGAATGAGAGTTAGTGCAAAAACGCCAAATTTAAAAGCAAGATTTAGTTCAATAAACCAAAATATCTTAGACAATCGTGTACGTGTAGCAAAGTAAATATACGCAATAATAACAACAGTCACAATCTGACCAGAGATAAACATGATAGATTGTTCTAAATCAAAAAAATAAAAAGGGATAGTGAGCAAAATTTGAAGAAAAATAACCGCTGTAAAATACATCACATAAATCGAAACAGCTTTTGTCCATGTTGTTTTAGAGATGAATTTTATCAATCCAATACAAATAAAAACAGCTAAAACCCGATGCACATGTCCTCCCAAAAAATAAAAAATGGAGCCTAGTGCAAGCGTAGCAATGATCCCCATTCCATAAGTTTGAATAGTCTGTAAAGTTTCTATTTTGTTCTTCAATGAAAAGCGAAATTTTTCATCTATCAATCCATAACACATAAAATAAACGATCACAACATCAAGAAAAGCCAGAAACAATAACAATAAATATCGCATATTAACCGCATCCTTTAAAAAAGCTAATTTCTGGACGACCTGCTAATTCAAAACTGATCATCATCATATCAATCGGTAACTTTTCGAGTACCTTTGTCGCCTCTATACGATGAACTGCCTTAAAAACATTGATCTGATCATTGAAATTTTTTTCAACAATATACTCAACTAAATCAATGAATTCTCTATTTGCATCAGCAACAAGCAATCCTAACATAGTAGGCTCCTCCACTTAAATTTATACTAGGCAATTGCAAAAATCAAAACGCAAAACAGTCAAATTATCTTAAATGCTCCTTAAGACCTCAAATTAGGATAAAATCAAAAAGCAGAGCAGTTTACTTTGAATTTCGCAATTGTCTAAAATTATATCGTATTATGTGGAATTTTGCAATATTTTTCTAATCGCTTTTATTTCGAATTTTCAAATAAAACAAAACACCTTTCCAAAATTTGGAAAGATGCTTTGTGGTGTATCATCATTATCTCTTTGAGAACTGTGGAGCGCGACGTGCGGCTTTCAAGCCGTACTTTTTAAGTACGGTTTTTAACGTGTCTCAAAATGTTGTAAAATACGGTATTTTGGTTAATTCGAAGCTAAAGAAAATTTGATTAGATTTGATAGAATTTCAAACACTCGTTACCAAAAGTCGTTACCAACCACGACAACTCGTTACCAAGTTTCCTATTTTAAATTCGCAGTCGTTGCCAATTGCTTTTAGCAGAGAGCAACCTATAAACCATTACTTCTTCTTTGCCCGTAATTTCATAAATCATTAAGTAATCGTCAATGATGAAAAGTTTATCATTTGTTTCATAATCTACCCTAGCAGATAAATTAGAACCACTTTTAGGGCTTGTTTTTAATTGCAATGTTCGCTTTTTAATTTCATTCTTAAATATTTCAATATTACTTTCATATGTTCCAAATTCTCTTTTTCTTGCAATGGCACGTTCAACATCAGCAGTGAATTTTTCTGTAATGACCACATTATACTCACTCATATTTATATCCCGACTCTTTTAAAGAATTCATCAACTGTCAAAGTTGCTTCATTGTTTGCAGACCATTTCCCTTTGTCAATCTCTCTTTTCAAGTACACTTGATACTTTAATTCTTCCCAAAAATCGTTATCAATCACAATTTTTGATAATCCGTTTTCAGCTCTTATAAATTCTGAATTTTTTTCAACTGCTGAAATAAACTCACTCATCATTGTTGTTTCATTTTTTAATGCCATTTCCATGATTAAAAACTCCTTTACAAATGCCCTCAGTTTAAACTTGTGGTTGTTCCAAATCTATTACACCCAAAGTTTTTCCAAGTGGATTTAATATTTTTAAAACTGTTTCTAATTGCGGATTTGTTTCAAGTTGCTCCATTCTTGAAATAACTGATTGCTTAACACCAGTTTTAGAGCTGATTGCGTCCTGCGACATTCCGCTTACTTCTCTTGCCTTGATAATTTCACCAATTACATTAACACGTAATGCAATTTCATCACGTTCCGCTTCTGTTAAAAATTCATTCTTGACATCTTTCCAGCTTTCGCCTATTGCGTTCTTATTCATCACACTCACTCCGATATCCTCAAACACTGGTTGATTATCATTTGACATAAATTAATATACTTAGTTTTTCTCTACTGATTTATATTATACGTTATAGGCTATGATTAGTCAATGCTTATAAGCTATGGAATTGTTATTCCATAGATTCTATAATAAAGCTATCAAAAACAATATCTTCGATTCTTCTTTTAATATCTCTCAAATTATTATAGGTAGCTAGTTCATTTAGGCTCTCAGTTATCAAATTCATCTCAATCTGTATATCAAATTCCACATTAAACTTCTCAATAAGTGTGTTAGCAACTTCGAAAATATACTCTTTCTTATCCTCAGAAGTCAATTTCTCAAAATTATATACCATATCAAGTCTGGACTTTAAAGCATTTGACACGTTTTTCTGAAACTGTTCTTGGTTCATGTTAGACGTAAAAATAATTATATAGCTATTCAAATCATGTGCAACTCCATGGCGATCAGTAAATTTTCCATCTTCTAATAATTCATAGAAAAAATTGTGAACAATTAGAGTGGCCTTCTCAAATTCATCAATTAGAATAACTTTTGATTTTGAAGAAGTCAGCTTGTTGATTAGCTCACCACCCTCATCACTTCCGACATACCCTAAAGGAGAACCGATAAGACTATTTAAAACTCCATTTTCTGAGTAATTCCCAAAGTTTATCTTAATCAATGGCTCTCCATTATAAATGGTGTTTGAAACAATTTTAGCAAACTCTGTTTTACCAATTCCAGATTCACCACATAAAAATATTGATAATATCTTTCTTTCAGAAATTTTATTTAAGTGTGTAAACTTTAATAGATTTCTTTTAAAATCCGTTTTGAAAACAAGATGACCTTTAAGCTTTTTATTTATTTCATCAGCTAACCTACCGATTTCGGTTATATCAATTTCTTGAACAAAAACATCACTGTCTGAATTTACATTACTCAGCTCATTAATATTGTCAAAAACGAGTGGAAATAGTTTGGTAGCTATTGCCTCAAGACTGTGATTCAAACTATACTTAACAGATATCTTTGTTGTTAAATGACACATTAATGCTTCAAATTGAAAAATCAAATCTTTACGCAAGTGTAACATCTCTATGGTTGATGTTAAATCAATGTATTGAATCTTTTCTCTTTCAATAACTGCTTTTATACTATCTAAATTATAATTGAAAGATAAGCTCTTAAAATCTTCCATTAAATTTGATAATGAAATGGCATGCCCCTCATCATATAATTTTTTTATAGTTACTGGACTTTTGTATGTGTATAGGCTCGATAAGATTTTAGTATCAATTGTTTTTTCAAAAATAGTACTTTTAACCGGTGATAATTGAAACTCAAAGCTTATTTCATCTTCATCAAAAAAATAAGGGAAAATCTTCTCGAATGAATAGAAATGGCTACCTTGTATTGCAAATCGTATGTTTGGATAAGTTTCATGTAGTGCTATTATGTAATTTTCTATAGGAATTGAATCCGTCATACTGTCCCTAAACCAGTTGGTAATATCAATAACTTGATTTAAATCCTCATCTATACTTTCATTTCTTAAACTTTGAGCATTATTATATTTGTTAAGAAAAAAAGCAAAGCTAGAAAACTGATAATCACTCATTACTTCTTGCATTTCCTTCAATTTTTGAATATCATAAACATATAAAAATGCCATCTCATACTTCCTCTTCATTCTTTAGATTTAATTCTTGGACAATTGCAATAACATCAATTAAATGAAGTTTATCTTCCAATTTTTTATAATTAAATTCAAATGGGATATCTGATTGTTCCTTAATACTGTTACTTGTTTTCATGATTGGATTTGTATTCCGTTTTGTGTTATCATTGAAAGATTCAGCCATCAATTCTAAAAATTTCGAGGTTGTGCTATCTTTTTCTGAAAAATCTATATTTCCGCGATAAATTCCGATTAAATTTAATTTCCCTAACTGCAAATCATTGTGCCTATAACCACTCACAAAGTTTTCTATTGATTTATAAGGTAGTTGAATAATATACTGTTTTTCATCAGCTGTATCTTTTTGAGTAGTAAACGTGTAGTCTACTGTAAAATCATCTAAGATTTTTTCCATCATCTCATTTAAATTAACTTCTATCTTTTCATTACCTTGATTTTGGATTTTACTATCTTGAAAAATACTCAAAAGCATAATTGCGTCGTCCACATTCTGTTGTTGTAATTCGATGTTCTTGAATATTACGAGGTCTCCTAATTCAATATCTTTTGAAACTTCTTCGTCTAACTTTACTTCATACGCTTTTTCGTAAATTTTACGGAGCATAGTTGATTTGGTTATTTCGACATTAAAGTTTTCAGATATTCTTTTTTTTGTGCTATCTTTCTTTGAATATCCTAATCCTGCAGAAATTTTTTTTGATTTTCCAATATCAAATGAATTACTATGTTCATGAATTTTTTCCAACATTTCTTCGTTTTCAATCGTCTTTTTAATCCTATTATCAATAAGCATTTCAATCTCATGAACCTTTGGAATATTAATGTAGAACAAATTAAACAAAGTCTGTGTCAAATCAGCTTTGCCCGATAACTTCGAACTCGTTTCACTTTCTTTAACAAAAATTATATTAAGAAAGAAAATTATAATAACAATAAATGCAATCACTTCAAATTTTTCAGAGAGCCACAGCTCTGTATAGCTGATATTCGTTATCAGAAATAACACAATCATCGATATCAACGAAACAATTGCTAAAAATCTTCTGGAGGGATTCTTATAATTAAAGAATACTTGATAAATTATCAACAAAAAATATAATACTAATGGAATTAACAACCAGTAGTGTAGCATATATACACTGCTAGATAAAAATTGATATCCAATGTAACCAACCAATGAAAAAGATAGGCACCACGCTATATAATTTAATATTTCCGTCCAATTTTCACGAATGAATTTTTTCATAATCTCACCATTTCTAAAATTCTCCCTATTGTTTCAAAATAATACTTGACATCGTACACCATTTGGTGTACAATAAACCAACAAACACCAAATGGTGTCTATAATCTGTTTTTCTTATTTGTTAGACCCGCCAAATAATCTAGGCTAACACTATAATATTTAGCTAATGAAATCGCAATATTAAAAGGTATTTCCCTCTCTCCTGTTTCATACCTAGCATAAGTAGTCTTATGCATTCCAAGTATCTCTGCAATCTTCATTTGAGAAAGTTCGGAATCCTCTCTTAAATCTCGAATTCTTTGATATTGCTTGTAACTCATAGCTATTCACCTCATAATGGTTTAGAATAACAGTATTATACACCAAACGGTGTTTCAAATGGTGAATTTAACACCATATGGTGTTCGAATATTTGTAATAAATAATAGGAGGAAGATGAATATGCTTAAAATAGAAGATTTGTACCAAAAATATATGGACGGTAATGTTGAAGATAGAATTACCAACCATCTAAAAGAAACGAATCCACAATTCAAAAGAATGTTGGACGATTACAACAATATGGTTGGAAAATTTGAAGAGATGGTTGATGAAAATGCTTCAAATCATTACGATAATGCAATCTATCAAAAACTTCTTTTAGAAGAATTTAAACTTGTTCATGCTTTTAAAGAGGGCGTTTTGATAGCTACACAAATATCGCAAGAAATTGCGCTCAACCAAAATAAAATCTAGGTAAGAAAAAATACACCATCTTTTTAAAAGTCATGGTGTATTTTTTCATATATTTAAATTTCAATTTTTTCAATATCCAATAGATGCTCATTAGCCTTGATTTCATAATAAGTTAATGGTCTAGAATCTTCGATTGCTGAAAGGTCAAGGCTATATTTTTCTGCAACCCTTTCTCTAATCGTTTCGTATATATCTAACATTTCCAATACTAATTGCTCCGCTACTAATGAATCTAGAATATACTTTTTCTTTTGACGTTCCCTTAGTTTCGCTTCCACTTCTTCATTATTATTTTCATCTGAATCAAACTTCCATTCTTTCAAAAGTGCTTCCTGTTTAATTATGTAATCTGTCATAACTGAAAATATAGTACCAACATCATAAAGTTTATTTTTTGTTTCACTATCTGTAAAATCTTCCCATTCGGATAAACGTGGCTCTGACATGAATAAATCATCTACTTTATGAATGTATTGAAACCGATACTCGGGAAAGTTATCCACAGGTAAAACATTCAAGTCTTTTATCTCTATTTGATTATCTTTTAAATAATCTCGAATTTCTGGAAGAAAAGAAAAAGTCGCCTGAATTATAGGGTCTCTAGCTATCTCAATTAAAATCGCAGTATCATCACCGTATGTCTTATCATCTTTAATCAATCTATCAGCCAAACTTGAAAAATAGTCTTCATCTTCTCCATTTTTCAACATGCCATAAAATATTGGGAATTGCTTTAAAAATTCAATTACGTAATCAACAAAATCACCATGAAGTATCCAGTCAATTGAAACATTACTAAATTCTGCCATTTTCTCTAGTGTTTTTCTGTATGGTACTGTTCCGTTCTCCCATTTAAAACCCGCACTTTTATTGCTACCAAAAAGAGCAGCCCATGCTTCTAAAGTCATTTCATTTTTCTTTCTCAATTCTCTTATTCGCTTAGAAACAGCTTCTTTATTAATGGGATTCATATTATCGTGACCTCCGGTTACAACTTGTTAATTAGTATTATACTACTAAAGTTTCCTATTTGCAATAAAAACTTTAAACTTTTTCAAGTTTCCTATTGACTTTTAAAAGTTTATCACTTATAATAAGAATATCCAAGTTTACTTATTAAACTTTAAACTTGGATACATGCTCTTTGAAAACTAAATATGAAGGAGGTGATAACATGAACAAAGTCAAAAAACACCGTGTCAAATACCGAAAGAGATTAACCATCTTTCACTGTCTAGCATTCACTGCTATTGTTGTGCTGTTTATCGTTGGTTTAAATTCCCTTTCCGAAATTGAGTTTCTGCATATAGACATACAAATTCCGCTTATTGTCTTTATCGTACAAGTAGCCTTTCTAATTCTCGTATGGTTCTGGCTTTACTATAAAAGCAGATTTTCCTTTTCAGAAGTCCAACGTTTAAAAGCTAGGTTGTTCCATGTGATTAAATCTAACAAGTTATTTTTAGAAGATAACGACAATGGACAAAAACAAACCTATAGCACACTATCCTTTTACTTTTATCATCAAAGAAGCAGCTTGTTTGTTGAAGCTCATGCACAGGGCGATTCTTACACAAAGAAGTCAACTGAGTTAAAAATGCAACTTGAATCCGCATTAAAGTTACCTCTCGTTGAAAAAGACGTGTCACACCCAAGCTATACCCTTTATGAATTTGCTTTGAGAGCGATTAATCGACTTCAATTCCGAAGCCCTACAGATATTCCTGATGGACGTGGCATTATCCTGTTAGATGAAGAAAAAGTTTGGAAACCATATCATGCGCCCCATATTCTTATTTCAGGAATAACAGGGGCAGGAAAAAGTTATCTTATCTTTGTCTTATTGCTTCAAGTCGCTAAACAAGGTTGGGAGATTTACATTGCAGACCCAAAGCAAAATGATTTGGCTTCACTCCGTTTCTCTATTCCAGACGGCGAAAACCGCATTGCGTCTAAACCACCTAGAATTGCGAAAATGGTTCGTGAAGTGGTTGAGGTGATGAAAGAACGAAATGAGCAGTATTTCAATAGTTCAAATTCTGTCATGGGTAAAGATTACCGCCATTATAGCTTACAACCGATTATTCTTGTGTTTGATGAAATAGCTTCTTTTCAAGAAATGGATAAAAAGATTGGTGCAGAAGTAATGAGTTACCTAAAACAAATAATCATGATGGGTCGTCAAGTAGGTGTATTTCTTTTGCTTTCAACACAACGCCCTGACCATACCGCCTTTGATACTGCGATTCGTGACCAGTTTGGTTTAAGAGTTGCATTAGGTAAAATGTCTAATATCGGATTTAAAATGACACTCGGTGAATATGAAGAACTTCCTAGCTCACTTTATGGCAATGAGGTAGGAACAGGTTACATTTATATTGATGGTGAGGGTTGGTCGAATCCGAGGAGTTTTCAAGCCCCCTACATCGATATGGACGCTATCAATTATCAAGAAACATTAAAACGTTTCTTAACGAGCAATCAACAGAAAAGTTAATGATAAAGCTGATGTTATCTCTACTCGTTTATCTATGGCATTGCCCGTGTAGTGTTAGTGAAATAGGGGCAGGTGAGAGCCTGCCAGTGGAACGTCCTAAGCGGAGCGGTTCACTAACAATACAAAGGGCATAGCCATCTGAGCAAAGCGAAGTAAAAACAAACAATCAAGCCTTAGAAATTGACATTTCCAAGTAGATTTCCCCGTTAGTAACACGGGGGAAATGAACTCACTGGGAATTGCCATAAAGCAAATCGTATCAATGGTTTAAGGATATTTGAAAATCCCCAAGTTCGGGGAAATTCTAGCCATTAAAAAAGCTAATTGGAAAAATTCCCAACTAGCAGATGATATATAAATATCTCAACACTATTATTATATCATCTGTGACATAAAAAATAAAGACTTATGGAGATGATTTATATGAAAAAATTAAAACTTAAAAATGCAGGCAAGGTCTCATTAACAACAGGAACAAAGCAAGACTTAGGAAAATTAACCTTTGAATTAGGACAGTTTAAAATCCCCCAGCGGTTCGTTATGTTGAAAGAAAACATGGAAGTAAGAGCGGATAGAACTAGAAACCAACTTGGTGAGTTGATTGAAACAGGTACTCATACCATTACTTTCAAAGTTCATGACCGCTCACTGGTGGAGATTGCCATGCAGAATGAATTAACTGAATTTGGTAACCCAATTGATATTGTAATTGAGGAAGTAGCTAAGCTTCCTAATTTAGACCATTATTCAGATGATGATTTTATTCCAATTAAGTTTGAGGGCTTAACAGTTAGACCACATAAGGTACAACGAAAGGCATATGCCAATGGGCAATCCATTGATACATGGCAATTTGCTGATTTACGTGTTGGGGTGACTGGCTACAAGTTCGAGGAATAGCATGAAACAAAATGAATGCCTAATTGATTGGTTAAGATTTTCAATACCTGAGCAATCAGCCATGGTTGTTGTAGAAAAGATTTTAGGGCTACAGTTTATGAAATTTTCGCAAGAGGGAAAGAGTAGCCCTTTTCCTACTTATGATAAACGGATTATGTTCGCAAGTATTGAAGTTCATACAAGTACGTTGCATGAAAACATATTAGTCAATTTATCAGGACAGGCTTGTCGACAGTATGAAGAATATATGTCGGCCATTGATGGGTGGCATTGGCACAAATTTATTAAAGTTGTCCTTCAAAATCATGGCAAAGTTACTCGCATTGATTTAGCTTTAGATATCTTTGATGATTCTTCACCAAGTGTTAGAAAACTTCAAGATTATGTCAAACGTGGGCAACTATCATCACGGTCACAGACATTTAAAGAAATCAATAGTGGACGTGTAATAGATGGTGTCTTACATGGCTTCACGCTCTACGTTGGTGCTTTACCACAAATGCTCCGTATTTATGATAAAAAACAAGAGGTTAAAGACAACACAGGTGAAATTGTTACTGTTGAAAAATGGGTACGTTGGGAATTAGAGCTAGGCGATAAAAAAGCAATGGAAGTGGCTAGACATATTACTGATGGTACACCTTTGAATGTAATCATTCGAGGGATATTATCCGCCCACTATGCTTTTAAAACACAGCCTAAAGGAAAAACAGATTTCCATAATAAAGCACGTTGGTCAAATATGAAATGGTGGAGTAAATTCATTGAGCAAATGCCTAAAATTCCATTAAGAGTAACCAAAGAAAAGCTAACAATGGCGCAAAAGTCACAATGGCTTAATCAAAGTGTTAGCAAGTCCTTAGCAATGCTTTATCAAGCCCATATTGATGCCTATGGCGAAGATGATGCCAATGCTTATATTTCTAATCTCTTGCAACATGGTATGTACAAGTTTTCAGATATTGATTTAGCAATCATTGAACAACGAGTTCACGAATTAATAGGCACAGAAAATTACTAGGAGTTGGTTTTATTGAAAGCAAAAACCATTGAGCAATACCACATCTTGGAATGGTTGAAAAAGCACTTTGTGGTAGCTTACCTTAACATTGAACTACTTAATCACAATCACATTAAAATAACAGATAACAATAATGAAACAGCCGTTATTGTTTATGGCAATGATGGTTTAGTTTCATTTTTATAAAATATTTACTCGTTACCCAAATTTAGAAATCTAAAGAAAGAAGTGATGCCATGAATGAAATAACTGTTGTGTTATCAAACCCACAGCAAGAAGCCTTGCAAAATAAAATTCATGAAATACTTAGCCATCAAATTGAACATTTTCGTTCAGAGCTAGGATTACATGGAAAATACTTGAAAAAATATCAATTATGCCATTATCTTAACTTATCCAATAACACGGTTGATAAGTTAATTGCAGAGGGAATGCCTTATATCAAAGTAGATGGGGTTGTTCTTTATGAAAAAACTCTCATTGATAAATGGCTTCAAAATTATAGTCAATCATCATAAAAACAAACAGTAATATGAGGTGTTAATATGGCAATTATACCGATGAAGAATGGAAAATTTAAAATCAATGTTTACATGGGGGCAGATGCTCCCAGATTCATTGAATATGCCGATACTAAGGCAGAAGCCCAACTTATCGAAAACGAAGCAAAAGGACGTAAACTAAGGGGAGAAATCAAAGAGAAAACCAATGACTACACTTTTGAGGACGTTTATAAACAATGGTGGGAAAATGATTATACTGTTTACGGTGGACTTCAAGGGGAAACTATCGTAAATACTGAAAAAATAGTTCGCTTGCACATTCTTCCTCATCTGGGTAAGAAAAAAATAAGAAAAATATCTTTGAAAGATTTAGAACAGTTGCAAATTTTATGGGCATTTGGTAAGCCCGAGAAGAATATTAAACCCTATGCTAATTTTAAGCTCTGTATTTCGTACACAAGAATGATAATGAAATATGCTCTAAAACACCGATATATCCAAACAAACCATTTTGACCTTTTAGAAAAACCTGTTAATCGTGAAATGAATGAAGCCAAAGAGCAAAAAAGAAAGGAAAAATATTATTCCGTTGAGTTGGTTGAAAAAACTCAAAAGATAATAAAAGCGGAATGTTGTTTGCAAACTTATACCATTTTCACATTGATGTATAGTCTAGGAGCTGGCAAGGGTGAGGTTCGCCCCCTCGTTTGGGGTGATGTCAATTTTGAAGAAAAGACTATTGCACTAACCCACAAGCTAATTAAAAATATGACTACTAAAAAATTTGAACGTGTGTCGGGTGGTAAAAATGTATATCGTCCTCGCATTGTACCAATCACTGATGCAGTAGTTACTTTGCTTAAAGAGTGGAAAGAAATTCAAGCCTTAATGTTAGAATTACAAGGTATAGAACAAACACCAGAACAGTTTTTATTTACCTATGTTAATCGTTATGGTGAAATAAATCTCCCTATTCACCCTGACTGGTTAAATGACCGCTTGAAGTTGGTAGCGGAAAAATATAATCTCCCAAATATCACACCACATGGCTTGCGCCATACATTCGTTTCAGATTTATTAAATGAGGGTGTAAATGACTGGAATATAAAAGCCTTAGTAGGTCACGCACAAACTTCTAATATGATATATGAAGTTTACGGACACATGACCGAACGAGGACGAAAAGAGAATATCGAAGCCATTCATACCCTCGAAGATTTACGAAAATAACCCCATTTATTACCATCATCAAAAAAAAGTCGTAACCAAACTCGTAACCAAACCCTGATTTTGTTTACGAAAAAGACACTCTCCGAAATGGATGAGTGCCTTGAAACGTTGATAGTACAGCATTTATCTTTTACTAAACTGTGGTGCGCGACGTGCAGCTTTAAGACCGTACTTTTT
>Ga0131853_10014191_pt1 | contig 14601 bp, 9 predicted proteins | sample TergutLab28metaG_FD_92764 | JGI IMG/M metagenome (GOLD analysis project Ga0131853, IMG submission 92764) | Labiotermes labralis P1 segment gut microbial communities from Petit-Saut dam, French Guiana - Lab288 P1 (version 2) (version 2) | ecosystem: Host-associated > Arthropoda: Insects >... | reverse complement strand
CCCACCTCCTGGAGATCCATCCTAATATTATACACCCATCTACGCCTAGGTCTCCCCAGTGGTCTCTTTCCCTCCGGTTTCCCCACCAAGACCCTATACACCCCCCTCTCCTCACCCATATGCACCACATGCCCAGCCCATTTCATTCTTCTCGATTTTATCACGCGCACAATATTGGGTGAGGAGTACAAATCATTTAGCTCCTCGTTAAGCAATCTGCTCCATTCCCCCGTTACCTCGTCCCTCCTAGATTCAAATATTCTCCTCAACACCATGTTCTCATACACCCTCAACTTCCTTTCATCTCCCAATGTCAGCGACCAAGTTTCAGACCCATACAAAACAGACAAATCTGTAGTTCTATATATCTTGATCTTTAAATTTTTAGATAGCAACCTGAAATATACAGACTATAACTAGATAAATTTTATCTGATTCTAGTATATTTAACAGCATACGGCCATCTTCGTATTCACCTAGAGGACATCTCAATATGTACTGCCACATGGTATTTAACTTTTGCACCAGCAGTCCGTTTAAAACCCCACTTTGTCTTCACTGAATTTATGTTGTGTTACGGGGCGTAACCGAAAACGCTGTATCCTGCCGTCTTTCGACAGTTTGGGCCAAGTGCTCGTGGCGTTAACAAGAGAAATCATAGTCAAGAGGATTTATATAAATAAGAGGACCCAACATGGAAGGGATTATTGTTAAATACTTACTTTCTTGCTCCATGGAGCAGATCCTATTGGAGAAGCTAATCGGTTCTCAGCCAGTCAAGAAATTACCAGCATTTTATGGAACCCGAAGCTTTATTACATCATTCACGAGTGCCCGCCACCTGTCCGTATCCTGAGCCACATCGATCCACTCCATGCCCCTACATCCAATTTTCTTAAGATCCATCTTAATATTATCGTCCCATCTATGACTGTGTCTCCCAAGTGGTCTCTTTTCTTCAGGTATCCCCACCAAAACCCTGTATATCCAAATCACTACAACGTTAAAGTGCCCGAATAGTTCAGTCGTTGAGCATAAACTCCTTCCAGGGAATGCTGCTCTTACACAGGCACATAAGTATTGGCATGGTTTTGGGGGACAGTTCGCTAAAGTCTGTCAACACTGATTATTAAAATATTTTATTACACAGTGGGTAGCAATTATGAACCGCACTGAACGTTTATCACTATCGAGTCTTGACTGATATTTCTGTCCTTTTGGAGTACGTGAACAGATTTAAAACTTTTACAGTATGAAATGGATTATAAATTCAAAGCGATTACTTCATGAGGAATTTGTAACTTACCTAGCAAGAATTCGTCACTTTCAAAACTCTGCAGGCAAGTTTGGAGTCGTTACAGTGTTGTATAATTACCGTACTGCATTGGAATCCGTTTCTGATATTTTGGAGTAGAGTCTGATCACGAATACAACCCTCCACTCTGCAGTAACTACGGGAAGCGTTTAAATTGTAATTTTGACTACTAAGATCCAGGCCGTGCTTCGCGTAATGTTATTCGCGGCCAGCATCTGGTTTTCCCCTCAGTGGCGGAGCGTGGAATAGGCAACATTCACACGTCGGAGGGTTTCAACAGATGGAATATTCATTTCCCGTCCACGTAAGGGTTTAGTGCGAAACAGATCTATGTGCAGCAATGTTAGGACCGAAAGTAGTGGTTGAGTGGCGAGCACCTCTCCTTTGTATTACGGAGGTCTCAGATTCGAATCTCGGCCCAGATAAAGCTCATCACGATGTAGACTTTTTGTGGTTTTATACATTATCTCTTGGAAAATCCTATTTTTTTTAAAAACAGGCCACCATTTCCAATTCACACAACTGATACTTTATCATACAAGATAATCCACCATTTGACGTTGTGTAATTTGAAAGACGGCGTTCTGTAACAAGACCACTCTTGGCAATAGTAGTGTGTTAGCCTGCAACACTGACAGACTGATCGGCTTTTAAATTATAAGTTAAACTGGAGAAAATTCAAAGCGTAAGATGGGAGTATAGTATTAAAAAGAATCTTAATTAATTCAATAGATAGGCGTGGACTGGATTTATCTGGCTTAGGACAGAGAAACGTGGCGGGCTCTCGTTACCAAGGCAGTGAACCTACGGACTGTAAACAGGGAATTTATTAATTAGCTGAGAAATTGTGGGCTTCCTGGAAGGATTACGAGGGGTTTCTGATAAGTCCTTAGCCCGAATAGGAAGGAAACAAGCTAGAGCGACCAAACTCGGGATTTATTCAACATACTCCCCACGAAGCTCAGTACACTTCGTAGCCCGTTGCACTACTTTTTGCAAGCTACTCAAAAAAAAATTCAAGATGTTGTCCGTCCAACCAGGTCTCCGCGGCAGCAATGACCTCCGCGTCGGAAGAAAAATGGCGACCTTTCAATTGTTTTTTTTTCAGTCCAAGGAACAGGTGGTAGTCCGACGGGGCCAGATCCGGAGAATATGGTGGGTGATCAAGACATTGGAAGTCCAGGTAGGCCAGTTTTTATTCTGGGTTGCAAGTGCCCGGTGAGTCGGGGTATTGTCGTGCAAGAACAAAACCCCCTTGGTGACCTTACCGCGGCGTTTTTTCCTTTAAAACGTCGTTCAATTGCAACAGCAGAGATGATTAATACTCGATGTTGATAATTTGGCCCTTTGGAAGGTAATCAATGAGGAGGATGCCGTCTTCATCCCAAAAGATCGAGGCGGGAACTTTCTCAGCGGATTTTTGCACTCGGATTTTTGGGGGGCGGGATGAATCGCTATGCCGCCACTACACTGATTTTTTGCTTTTTTTTTACGGGTCATAGTGATATAACTAGGTTTCGTCCATGGTCACCAATCTCGACAGGAAATCATTTGGATCGCGCCGAAAAAATTCCAAAAGTTGCTCAGACGACCGGCACCGTTGACGTTTTTGATCCGCTTTCAGGCATTTCGGGAACCACTTCGCGGAGAGCTTCCGTATGTCCAAATCTTCATGAATGATGAACCCAACCCGCTTACTTGAGATGCCCAATTGCTCAGCTATTGATTTAGCCGAAATCCGGCGGTCTTCCAAGATTAGCTCGTGAATTTTATCAATAATTTCCGGGGTGGTCACTATTTTGGGTCTTCCAGGACGAGGCGCAACACAGGTGGAAAATCACCACGTTTAAACTGGACCACTTAGTTTTGACTGTAGCATAAGATGGTGCATGTTTCTCTCAGAATGGCGTGAATTTCCTTCGGCCCCTTGCCTTGCATAAAAAAAACTTGATGACAGCTCGCGTCTCCATCTCACGTCGCCTGACATGCTTCCTTTCAGCCTCTGTAACAAGAAAAGACTTGCAGTTCGACACATGAACAGACCTCTCTTTCCAAGGCACTGTCGATTCTGTCCTACGACATTGGGAAGTAGGTCGGGCTAAGGAGTTATCAGCACCCCTTGTATATTCCATGTAGTTAGTCTGTGAGTTTGACAAAATATTTTTTATATCATCAGAGTGCATGCTGTTATAATATTTCTTTGAAGTGTAATTTAGTTCCAGTCAGAAACAGGGATAAAGTTTAGGCTTTGGAAATGACAAAATTGAATTTTTGTATTTGAAATAAGCCACACTCATGACCCGCTGCAGCACGACAAAAAATTAGTTCTTCCAAGTATGCTCTACACTACAATGTTTCGTCAGAGACTTTTATTTCAATCTGACATCGAATCGATGAAATCATTTCGTATATAGTAGCCTTAAGGAGATGGCACTCATTCTGTAACCAGATTTCACACTGTTTCTGTTCCGTACTGCTTATGTGTTCTTCTGTTCAGCTGCAGATTTGCCCCTGCGCGTGCTCGCGTCATGTTCATTATTACCAGCGAAGCGTCTACGTGTCTCTGCAGGCAGAGGGATTAGTCAGGCCTGTTAGGATTACTGGACAAAAACCGTAAATTATTCTTTCCTATTGCAGAGCTGCTATTCAGTTAATGGTAGTTTATTGTTCCGTAACAAAATTCAAAATAACACATTCGCTAGCTCTCCGGATGTGTGCATTTTGTCACTATACCGAATCTTACTATCCTCTCAGGAGCAACTCTTTTCTTTCCCCTCAAACCGTCCAGAACTGCCCGCGCTGCCGATGGGTGCCGGAGTATTCCCGCAGAATATAGCGGCGCTGGGGTGAAGTTGAACACTTACCTCTGTCTTGCGCCGAGGTCAAGAGTGAGTGGAGCTATATTTGCACCCCCTTCCCTCCAGTATATTTTGTGACGTGGACAGGGACGGACAACTATACCTTTGGCCATTGACCGAATTAAATCAACAGCCTTTGTCATAAGAACGAAGAGTACTTGTTTTGTTTATATGAATAGTACCTTATTTTTTTCTGACAGCTATCGAGTCACTTCCTTTCAGCTCACCTAACTTATGAAGCTTTTACATGCAGTGATTACCGGATTTGCAGTGGCTTTTAATCATACAGAGTTAAGGTCAGGATTCGTGAAAGCTAGTTATTGCGTAGGCCTACTGCCTTTGAATGGCCTATTCTATATCCTACTGTCTCTCAGACAGAGAGGGAGAGATTTGTGACATCATAAGTATACCTTCTTTGCATATAAAACGAGAGTAAGCTAACAAATGACCAACTGAAACCGTAGAGCGAAATACAATTGTACGTGAGTCACTGAGGGGTGAGGCCGACTTTCCTGTACCACAGCTGCTGGATGGTAATAAACTAAACTCGTCACATACCAGCAGTAAGGGCAAAGTGCCAGTGACTTACGAGAGCTTTGTAACCTGCGACGAAAAGCAGTGCTGTGAGTGGGTCACTTGTACCGTGAACCTTTGTGCACGTGCCTTTCCACACTGCCCCATAAAGTGACGGTGCCTCAACCACTTGAAGGGTGCTCAGGAGTCGTGGCTGGTTGTTGAGGAAGGTTACTCAACACTAGTGACTCTTGGACGGATTAGCTCGATTTTTGTGGTAATTTCGAAAGTAAACGTTAACTTGCTGTAATCAGCAGCAGCAGCAGCTACAGAGCATTAGCCATTCAGGCTTATTCCATCTTCATGAGTGTTGGTCCTTCCATCTTTTCCTTCGTGAAGCTGAGCTTTTCTGCCAGCTGAATTTGTCGTATGTTTTATTGAATCCGTTGAGTGAAATCAGGAGTTTGTCTGGGCTAGGCAGGCCGGAGATGTAATTAAGCAAGTTCATAGTTGCAGTTCGCCAGTGCCTTCTTTGGACAGGTAAAAAGTAGCTTAAGTACAGCCCGGAACTGAGTTTTGGTCTCCTCAAGTAATTTCATAGCACGCCTCCTCCTCTGGTATAATGCTATGGTGTAGGCATTTACTGACTGATTTCACCGTGTCGTCACTCCGGCGCCTGCAACAAATGTTTTCAAACACCAAACCGCGCCATGTCCTCTCGTTCGTGCAACAGCGATAAGGAGTTTTCATTCCGCAGATCCACTTACACTTTTCACCCTACATTTCCTCAGCATCTGGGGCCACAAAGGTGAGTCCTGAACTGTGCCTCGTGCATGTGACTACGGCTTACATATTGCCTTTAAACGTGCAGTTTATTTGTAAAAATTGAAAGAACAGCCTGTTTATTCCAATATTTGTCAGTCAAACAATGAACTAATGAAACAGGCATATCATGATGATCAAAGTCCGAGATAATTAGCAAATTGCATATTTCTTAGTCTGGCCGCAAGACTTCAGTTACCTAGCTGGACGCACCAACTAGGAGTGTCTTAAAATGACGTCGAGCAGTTTTAGAATTGTTGAGCAGCTTGGTTTTGAGTCACGTGTCAGGGAAAACGCGAGAGAAACTGGGAAAATTTCTTGAGTTGTTTTGAGTTTCGGTCTAGATTGTAAACTGAGGAACACGCCGTCTTGCAAACAGTACATTTCGTCTGAGCTGGATGCTGCATATTCCGCAGCTGTATTTTGAGATTATTGTGAAGAGAAGACGTTTGCGGTGAATGCAGCCAGAAGTGCGACACCCAAATTTTATCCAGTTATTTCACTGCTCGAAATGTCTGGATTTTCATTATACAGGATTATTCAAAATGATTGTCGGGGTTTTAACAACTTGTCATACACAATACACTTGACATAGGAGTATATGTTTTTTTTTATTTAATAGAACAACACTCCAAGGTTTTGTTACATACCTTACAGGTGCTCTATATGTGCACCCTTTGTGATTCTACAGACATCAACACGACAATCGACGTTCCAAACTCTTTGTAGCAAGTCAGCGGTGATGGTTTCAGTGGCGGTTCTGATTCATACCTTCAGTTCCGGGATACTTGCTCGAAGAGGAGGAACATAAACCTGGTCCTTGACATAACCCTACAGAAAGAAATCACATGGGGTTGCATCTGGAGAACGAGGTGGCCAGGCGAGTAGCATCTGATCATCATCGGTTGATGTTTGTAGAATCACAAAGGGTGCACATATAGAGCAACTGTAAGGTATGTATTTAAAACTTAGAGTGTTGTTTTATTAAATAAAAAATTACACATACTCCTACCTCAAGTGTATTGTGTATGACAAGTTGTTAAAACCCCTACAATCATTTTGAATAACCCTGTATATTAACCACTAGGCCATTCACAACCATGAACTTCAGTAGTCAGCACTAAAGCTATTGCACTGTGTAGAGTACACATTACTCCTTACTAATTTTTCGCTATAGTAAGTGAAATGTGGTAGATCTTTGTAATAGTATACCTTGTTGCTTTAATTTAGATTGGGAAGGTAATAGTAGAACAGAAGTAGACATAATCTTCTTTATTTTTATCCGCAGAGGAAGCAATTACATGTAATTACAGGCAGATAGAAGCCGTTTGTTGTAGTCCCTCGTTTCTACTTTTTTTGTTGTGTGTTCTCTCTGGTGGTGTAATTCAGTAGACTGAAACAGACGTAATGCATGAGCAGTTTCCTCTGATACTTAGTAACGATGTGGTCGTGCATCAAATTCTATACCAACACGGAATCTCTATTTTTATTGGAATGTTTGTATCGTCTAAAATTTAATCAAACTTGACATTTCGGAAGCCGAATATGCTTCCGTCCTCAGCTAAAGCAGCACATGTGGTGCCCATTGTTTGGAATAGCTCAATTTAAGGGTTCCACCACGTTAGGTGCTTCTTTACGTGAAGATGTAAACATATCCGACTTCCGAAACGTCGTCTTTTTTTAAAGTTAGACGATGGACGAAGCCCAAAGAAAGGAGAATGTGTCAGTGAGCCGTTCACCATCGTCAAAGCCCTGTAGACTTAAAATGTACGGAGAATTTTAAGACTAAATTCTATATAATATGTATAGAGCATATAAACGACGGTCACATTATGTCACGAAATAAATATGGCTCCAAAACTAAATGAAGAAAGTTCTTCAAGTGCTTAATCACTGAGTTGCAGCCGATTTCACAGCAGAGGCTCGTTAATGAGGAAAGGAAACGCAGCGTGTCCTCCGGCTGTGTACCTTGTTTTTCATGGACTGACAAGGGGATGCTAAATTCCATCTGGGTGAAAGCATCTGATATCAGAATATTTATGAGTCCAGTATTCATGATGTCGCATATCAAAGACACAGGTTTTCTTCTTGTTGATGTTTCTTCTGCCTTAAGATGGTTGTGACACTCTATGAGCTGTATCTGTAGACATGCAGAACGGAGCATCCTTTCTAGACACTCTGAACAGTAACCTCTTTGTAAGGTTTTTGCTGCGGTGTCAGTTCTTCCAGGATCTGGCGCTGCATCACGTGGTATTTCGTTTCCGACGGTTTAGAGAGGGAATAGTGAGAAGAATACACTGTTTCGAAACGTCGGAAATGAAGTACAGAGTAAGGCAGGGTCAAAGTTCATAAGAACCGACACCTCACTGTCCATAATTATACCTCTACTATGGAAATAAATCGCTGAGCTTAATACTAGGGACTTTTTATACAGACTCTGGCTCTATATAAGTCCCCTCTTGCCCTTCTACCTGTCTGTCAATGAGGGGTTAGCATGAGCAGGCTCATTACCCGAAGTTAGCAATTTATATACACGCTACGCCTGTTTATTATGGACAGCTCCCCTCACCCAAGCTCTAAAATATCGAACATTCCCTTTCTTTTACTCGCATCTCCCCCAACTACCACAGTCTTCCTTGTTACTAGCAGCAGCGATCTTCGCTAATTGCATTCCCACAGTCGGGGTCATTATGGAAGATATTGCGGAACGGTGGTGCTGGAGTTTATGTGAAAAAAGAAACAACGGGGAACTTCATATTGCGATGAGTACCAGCGCCACTGTAATCGTATGTAATGCACCATGTTTTATACCAGACCGCCGTCTCAGCCTTCAGGGAGCTCAGCGTTAGCGGTTCCCGCGATTTTACTGTATACTCGTATATAGTTTGGTACCTGATTGGAAGTGTGGTGTTAGCAATGGAGATCAATATACAGGCTTGGACTGATGCATTTACCACAGCCGAACTCGGAAAATTTGGTGAAAAAAATAAACGCTAGTGCCAAATTAATTTGTACTTTCTGTAGTGTTACGCATTGTCTCTGTTCTTTCCTGCCTCTGTCTTGTGGGTGCAAAGCCACCTTAAACTGTGTCCTGCATAGAGCCATTTTAAATATTCTTATAACAAAACCAACGAGATGCACTGAATTCTCAAATTTATTTTTGGAATGGAACTCTACGTGTTTCGGACAGAGAGAGACTGTCCGAAACACGTAGAGTTCCATTCCAAAAATAAATTTGAGAATTCAGTGCATCTCGTTGGTTTTGTTATAAGATTATATCACGATGCACGGTCCTCTGAATGACGAGAGCCATGTTAAAGTGTGCTTGCCATTCAACTATGTGCCTGTATTTGAAATATCGCAGTGATAAAAGATATGAAACCTTTGATGTCCCATTATTTTTGTGGTGCCTAAACTCAGTGGTGAGAAGTAATAATTATTCAAGAATTCCTTGCACTTGTGGAAATTCTTGCTTCAGTTTAGAGAGAGCTATCAACGTCGCGTAAAAGTGTCGATTTAGCCAGTTTGTCACGAGATGCACTGGACATAGCCCATCAGAAGATATGAATAACAATAGCCGGACTGGATAATTGACGTTTTTGATACAGTTGCAGTAGGAACAGCAAGACGAATTATCTTCAAGCTGTTTTCACAAATGTCATTGTGGCCTGTTCAGACAAATTCATTCCGGAGTAATGTGAGAAGAGACAATTATTCTGCAACAGTGGCTTTCTGATCACAAAGGAAAAGCTATGATGAAATCTCTTTTCCTAATTTATTTCTATTATCCTAGTTCTTTTCGCTCTATTTTTATCTTCCGTCTCTTATACTCTTTCTTTTATATGTTTCTCACATTCTCTTGATTATTATTTTTTTATCCTTTGCGGCGCCGTTATTTATCACCTTCTCCTTGAATATCCTGAATTGTAATTGTACGGGTAAGTTTGGAAACTGTTCCGGGCGTCTTATTTTGTCACTCATCTGTGTCTCCGTTTTCAATAAGCTTAAATACCAATTTTGTTTTTATTTGCAAGCTAAACACAAAACGGTACAACAGTTCATTAGAACGAACTGTACAATTTGATGCCAAAAGGAAAAATATAATTCGAAGTGCAGGAGCTGCAGATCTGTGCTCTGCTGCTTTCGCTCTATTTCTCTCTCTCACTCCCCCCCACACACACACACGCTTTTATACGGTATCAGTTTTTCCGTTTTCCAGACTGTTTTCTCGGGGCTATGGCTCAATGGGGAATTCTGGAAGAGTCGTGGAATTTTGTGGTGAAGAGGAGAGAGTGCTGTAGTGCTGAGGTGTACAGCCGAGAGGGGCGTGGGGTGGCACAGGACAGGATAACGAGGCTAGAGAAGATGCTGGAGCTGCAGAAGAGAATGGCAAGGTGAACAAGAAATAATAAAGAAGAAGGAAGAGTGTGGGATATCTTGTATATGATGACGCAGTTCATATTGATTAAGAAAACAAGTGAGGCTGGGGGGGGGGGGCTGGCCCTAACGAAGGGGTATTTCAACTGTTGCAATGTTGTTATTGGAGTATGTATTTTGTGTTTGCAGAAGTAAAAGATAAGAGGAACATAAGGATGTAGAGCTTAGTTACGAACTTTTTGTCTAATGACTTAATATGATTAAAGGATGAAATAAATGTGCGACACGAGCAAAATTAGCCTGCGTACAGACGGAGACGTGGGTGAAGATTTTGGTTGAAAACGTAGGAGGAACAAATAACCCGGCGAAACCAAAGTGTAAGAGTAAGGAGAATTTTACATTCTGCCATTCAGAGGACCGTGCGTCGTGATATATCCTTATAATAAAAGCCAACGAGATGCACTATTTCTCAAATTTATTTTGGCAAAGAACTCTACATGTTTCGGACAGATCTACTGTCCGTTATCAGGAGTCTCAACACTATTTACGCAGCAACTGGTATTTGCCGTAGTCAACAAAACTGCATGACAAACACAAATTGCTGCGTGTGCAGTGTTGAGACTCCTGATGATGGACAGTAAGTCTGTCCGAAACATGTAGAGTTCTTTACCAAAACAAATTTGAGAAATAGTGCATCTCGTTGGCTTTTATTATAAGAATATAAGAGAAATTTACATTGTCCGTTCCATGCATTATTGACAACTGACTCGCGACACTAAATCAACAAAAAACACGAACGCGTTCCTTAGATATTTATATTTTAATATCAGTTTAATATTTCTACGTGTTTCGATCCGCAAGGGACCTTAATCAGGGAATGAAACACAGTAATACAGCATGAAAACAAAATAGTCACTTTTGTATGCAGCAGGCGTGAAATGGGGGCAATTTATACCAAACACTAAAAAGATGTGCCTACATTTTCACCATTTGACTGTCTTGCACCACGTCAACTCTATACGAAAGTGACTAATTTGGTTTCATGCTGTATTGCATGTTTTGTTTGATTCCGTGATGACGGTCCACCGCAAACAGAAACAAGTAGGAATATTCAGTGCGGTATTATAATATAAATATCTAAAGAACAAGTTTTATGCATTTTGTTGGTTTAGTGTCGTAAATCTGCAAGTAAGGAGATTATTACAACGGATAATACGTGAATATGACCTTAACGTAGATTCCTTTTACTCAGAATCATGGTAGTGGAAGATATTTTTAACGCAGTCATAAATATTCGGGTTTTATAAACGCTGCGAATTTCTGTTCAACTGAATATTAATTTCTGAAGGAAGACTCTGTACTAAGAATCCTAATACAAGTTTCAATGTTACTCCCTCCTTCTTCCAAGTGGGCGTTATCCAAGAAATGTTCGCGTAACAATTCTCTATGCCGAGTCTCCACAGTCCTAGTCTCATACCCGTGCTGTTGTGTTAACTTCTACTCCCCTCCTTCCCCCACTTCGCCCCCCCAAAAAACGCCAAATGTCCTGTATGAATCACGAAGTTCCTCGTGACATAATGTCCTAAGTTGCTCACTTACTTTACTCTGTGCTCACATATTTCCCCACGGTTCGTGTAATTTGTGGCAGAGAGAGAAGAGTCGAGGGAATCCTGAAGGACAGTAAAATGTTTTGTGTGTGATAAAGGGTTTTTGTACATGTGAAAGAAATAACACAATACCACAAAATGACATAGGACATCAAAGTGAGGCCAGTCGTTAGCCCATTTCAGGCAAAATATTTTCCATCGCAACCCATTATGTTTTTATTTTCTCTTGGTACTTTCGCGGCAGTTTGTCAAGCACTTTTTGTGGAATCTGAAATACTCGTACAAGCATGAAAGTGTTTTGAATCTCCCTTCATCCCTTCATTTTGAGTCTTTTCATGCGTGTTCGTTGTACAAAGTGCACGAAACGAAAGCATAGAAGGAAGATTGCATGATTCGTTCTCAGTATCATTTTAGAAATAATTTGATTCATTATGATGAAATTTTGTGTTGGGATTCTGCAATAATGTAGATGTGGGGAACACTTAAGTTTGCTGGGTTCCGGTAAATGATGATTTCTTTTTGATATGATGATGGCGATATGGTGATAATGATAATGATAATCTTCAAGGTTAGGAGTTATCAGTTTTTACTTCAACAGAGATTTCCTGGTATTGGTCTTCAATTTTTCTTTATTCTTCCTTTCTCTTTTTGCCGTGTTAGAAAATGTGTGTAAAGTGTTTCGGAGTTACGGTTTTTCTTTATCTATTTCATGTGGTAATGCTATTTTCTTTCATAATTTGTATAGGGTTTTCAATTGTTGGAACATTTTCCTTCCTCTCAAGTGGTTCTGATCGGGTCTGAGACCCACTCAGCATCCTAATAAGTGGGTACCGTGTCACTTTTTGAGGGGGTAAAGTCGTCGGGTCTTGAAGTTAACCACGTACTTCTGCCTGGTGCAGAGCATATCTTAAGAATGCGTGGGGCTGGTCCTCCGGCTTGCTTCTTAAACACGACCTTACCATCTCTTGCTAATTTTTATTTTCGAGGCTTTGTAAGTCCGACCAATTAACTACTGTGAACATAGCCACTAATTTATGGGGTTTTTAACCAGCATCTGCTAAGGGAAAATATTTAAAGTCTTTTACCAAAAGAATAGAAGCAATCTGTAATAAGGAAATTTTACTTATTCTGCATTTAATGGAGCGTATTTTGTTATGTCAACAAGCAACTGAAGTATATATTTTGAAACTTTTAAATCGAGACGAACAAAGAAGTAGAGCAGTGCTTTCATACAGCCCTGATGTGGCCGGTCGGCGATCAAAATATCTTCCTGGTATTGTATTTGTTTGTCTTAAATATAAAGGAAAGATGTGTATTTGCAAGGAGAGGTTGTTGCTTTGTGTTGTGTTCCACATTCTTGTATTCTTTGCAAACACCAACTGTGTTTTGACATATCAGATATGTATTATTTGAATTTATGAAGACAATATATACCTTCCCAGATTGGAAACAGATTGTACTAATCTTAACCAATCAAATGTACATATTATAATTAGTACCGTCAGTACACAACATATATAAAAGCCAGATGCTTAATTACAACTGGGTTATCCGTGGCAACATGTTTTGGCCGTTAAACGTCCATCCTCAGGCCAACTTAGAACAATATTGTTATGGTACAGTCAAAATTGTTATCCAATGGGATCCCAATTTTTACATTAAAACTTAATTATAATATATATTGATGATAAACAACGGGATGGCCCCCTTCAAATTTTCTGCCAGTCAATCAAATGTGTGTTTAATTCATTATAAATTGCAATGTTTGATGGTATTTGAAGTAGGATTAGAAAGCTCGCGGGCCACCGAGGTATTGAAACGGGCCTGATGCAGCCCACGGGCCACCAGTCTGCTTGATTATAATTAAAGGAAGCCACACGCATCCTTCAGGGAACTCCCTCCCGTTTCCATTAAAGTAATGCCGTGGCCACGGTACACGGCTGCTTTCAGAAAGCCATGCTGATATTCTTATGGTTATTTTTTCCCTCTCTTTCATTAATTCTGTGTGCTAATATCTTCACGTAAATTTTGTTACACCTAACGAGCAGGCTTATGCCTCGATAATTACTAGAATCCCACATCTGTTCCATTTGCTGAATATTGAATCAATGTCGTAAGTCTGGGATATGGCGAAGTTTCCAGCACACATTTATTAAATCCACTAAGCTCATTAAGTGAGAGATGCTCGTCTGATTAATACAGAAGTAATGTTATGGAGGCGAATGGGTTTATCGTTTTTGTGAAAGCGTAAGGAATTGTTACAATGTAAATTTTATTAGCTTCATTTTGAACAAAACCATTGCTCTCATTCTCTTCCGTTGTCCGAAGATTGAGCTGCAGCTGTTACCAGTCTATTGTGTAACAACAGTATTTAAATGTGGACTTCTCTGTACTGGTTTTATTAAGATCTGTAGTTATGATGAAGATGATGTGGGGTTTATTGTTGTGGCCAGTGTTATACAGTGGGGTTTATTGTTGTGGCCTGTGTTAAACAATGGAGTTTTTGTTGTGGCCTGTGTTATACAGTGGGGTTTATTGTTGTGGCCTGTGTTATACAGTGGGGTTTATTGTTGTGGCCTGTGTTATACAGTGGGGTTTATTGTTGTGGCCTGTGTTAAACAATGGAGTTTTTGTTGTGGCCTGTGTTATACAATGGGGTTTATTGTTGTGGCCTGTGTTGTACATTGGGGTTTATTGTTGTGGCCTGTGTTATACATTGGGGTTTATTGTTGTGGCCTGTGTTATACAGTGGGGTTTATTGTTGTGGCCTGCGTTATACAGTGGGGTTTATTGTTGTGGCCTGTGTTGTACAGTGGAGTTTATTGTTGTGGCCTGTGTTATACAGTGGGGTTTATGGTCGTGGCCTGTGTTATACAGTGGAGTTTATTGTTGTGGCCTGTGTTATACAGTGGGGTTTATTGTTGTGGCCTGTGTTATACAGTGGAGTTTATTGTTGTGGCCTATGTTATACATTGGAGTTTATTGTTGTGGCCTGTGTTATACATCGGAGTTTATTGTTGTGGCCTGTGTTATACAGTGGAGTTTATTGTTGTGGCCTGTGTTATACAGTGGAGTTTATTGTTGTGGCCTGTGTTATACAGTGGAGTTT
>Ga0131853_10014190_pt1 | contig 14602 bp, 9 predicted proteins | sample TergutLab28metaG_FD_92764 | JGI IMG/M metagenome (GOLD analysis project Ga0131853, IMG submission 92764) | Labiotermes labralis P1 segment gut microbial communities from Petit-Saut dam, French Guiana - Lab288 P1 (version 2) (version 2) | ecosystem: Host-associated > Arthropoda: Insects >... | reverse complement strand
GCGAATTATTTAAACGGCTGAGGCTGTGGCTGTCCTAGAGGGTAGGACGCTCGAGCCATGAGGGAGCGTGGAGGTATTTAAATGCCGTCCTAAACGGTAGGACGCACGAGCTCTAAAGGTTAACAGATATTCCACAGTGCTGCAAACATGCCTAAAAAATTTATCACTGAAATCAAGGAAGCCACAGGATTGGACAGCAAAGGAACACTCACAGTAAGGATTCCTGCTGGGTAGAGGAAGATGAAAACAAACAACTGCCAGTATTGTAAATAGGAAAAATACTGTCCTTAGGAATTTTCCCTGTCTACCCATACACTTGAGGATGGGGCATTAATATCAGCTTACAGGTAGTGATAATGCCAGAATATGTTCCACACTGAGTGCACATGTCCTAGCAGCACTAAGGTATTTATTCAGCAACACTGCACTGAAGCAGCTCTCTGCTGGCACCAGTTCCCAATAACTTGTGTGTCCATTACACTAGTTACAGGTACACACAGTCACGTGTACTTTACGTTATCCAAGAAATTCTAAAGAAAATTACTGAATAAAATTTGCCACAATCATGCAACAAACCATTAATTAATTAATTATAGGTAACTCCATCTCATTACTGACAGTGGTTTGTAAATGAATGAATTAATTCATTAATTATCCATTTAAACACAGTGGGATGTCTTCCACCAAGTTAGATGCATGATACCATCATGCCTTGTCATATAACACTTGAACATACAGCGCTTCCAAAATTGTTTTGAAAACATACCCTACTTTCACCTTGCAGAAATTTCCATTTTAACACACAGAACAGTATTATCATTTTGTTCCACTTTTTGTTATGGTGACTGACTTGTTACTTATATATAGATTTTGAATACATCAGCTGCGTCAAGCATAACCTCAAAGTTCTGCACTGTCACCACATTTGTAACTGTCGACTTACAAACAGTACTCTTTTTGATCTACTGCCATACCAAATTTCATACGGTTAGTTCCAATGGTTCACTAATCACTACCATAAGGCTACTGTATATTTTACGTTCTACAAAAATACAGTACTATACTCACAAAAGTTACATATGTTTCCAAGCTCCAATATGATACATAATTTCAGGAACCTAACGTAAATGGGACTAGTGTTTCTCATGACTCAAAAGTTCATGTTGTTTGCCATGTTGTTGTTACTGATTGTAGGAAATTAAACGGTATAGCAGTGGAGTATCCTTCAATAGCATAATGTTTTCATCAATGTTTGTTACAATTAGAAAAATGGTTCAAAACCTAAAATGGTGAAACAGCGTCTCACACACACACACACACACACAAAGAACATGATCATCTTAGGAGTTTATTTTTTCTAGGGAGGAATGTTAAGTTACAAAATTACACAAATGCACAAAAGAAAGAAGATATGTTAAGTGAGTTAATGATGAGAGGTAAGCTATTCAGTATTATGCAACAAATTTCTACAGGTATACACATACCACATCAAAAAATGCAAATGATGCATGAGGCTGTAATAGTATAAACTACTGTATTTGTTAGAATTCACAGTTAATTTAACAGTATAAACAATGCATTCCATTAACTAATTAACCTGAAAAGAAATTCTACGACACAAATCACATGCAATAAGCTACTCACTGCAGTCTGTAATGCATAACCAATACACATTGCAAAGGTTTTTTATAATATTAAACAAGGCCTTGTGAAACTGGAAATCTAGTAACACTGTACTTGAGTTACTTCATCTGCCTTTAGTAAGAGCCTCCACGACCTTCATAATATACCATACTTACCTGAACAAACAATAAAGTTCTCCTAATTCATCATCTGAAAAATGGGATGTTGCCCCACACACAAAGTTAAACGCATTCTTGAATGGCGCAAATATTTTTGCACGTGGGTCACTAAAGAAAATCGCACAACTGCTACAATCATTATAAACGGAATTTTGTACTTATGGTGGTATTACTCTTATGCTGACAGCTCATGTGAAGTCATTTTATTGAAGTGAGAAGCTGCTAAATTATTGTGTAATTATTTTTAGGACACCTTGGCAAGGCAGAAGACAACCTTGGGTCTGTTTCACTAAGTGGCAAGTCCTGTCATGATAAGTGAAAATACAAATTAGAATGACAATAATGACTGGAGTATGTTACACAGAACAATACGTGACAAGTGACTGCAACAAAGTGACAGGCAAATTTCAGCTGGCTGACAAGTGGTTGTTTCACAACCGAGACATTTTCCTGTCACCGTCAGTTGTCATCGTATAGTGTCTTTTGACCGAGGTAGTCAGTAAGCTCAGACTAGTCAGGTTCAGATGAATGTGTGATGCAGAAGGATAGTGAGGACATTGTGTTTAGGGTAAGATTAGGTCAGTATGTGGTCCAGTGATTAGGAAAAATAGAATGAACTTGTGGTGATTCAAGGACAAAGAATTTGCAGAAACAGAGTGTATTATAGTGAGATGGAAGGGAGTTACGAATATAGTGACATGTTCCATCTCACTTCAGCGAAGATGGAGACCTTCTCAGAATGGTTGGACCCTTTGTGCACCAGGAAGACAAACGAAGTTGCGCTCTAAGTGAGAAGCAGTTGCTATAAATAGCACTGCATTGGCTAGGTACAGGAGGGCTATATCATATGGTGGGTGACATACATGGTGTGTCTGAAGACCTGTGTATGCATACCTGCTTTCATTTCTAACAGAAGATGCTGAGGGTATATCAGGCAGCAAAACAGATGCAGATAACTGCCTGCAGCTGACCTACAACTGTTTCCTCAGCCTCAAAACAGTCGCCACTGCCCAAACCTTCTACAGAATTATTATCCTTTCCAAGGATATCTAGGATGAGGAGGTCCATTTCATTGTACTTTGTCTCCTTAACTCTACCTGTTCCCGTCATTTTGCCTTGTCTCTTTTTGCCTGAAATGCAATACTAAACTAAGTTTCACATTCACATCTAAGACTGGTACATTATGCGTCTTCTGCATTTAGATGGATCCATACTGATGAATAGTAACCACTGTGTCAGTTCAAAAACACACATATGAATTTGAGTGAACTGAAAAAAAGAGGGAAGAAAGAGAAGTAAATATTAAGTTAAAGCGCAATGATAGTGATTGAAACGAACAAGGAAAGGTGATTTACTGATTAATCCAGAATACTGTAGGAGAAAGGAGGCTGAGAAAGTCTGATGTCTTGTAACAGTGAAAAGCATAAACAGACTGCTAAAAGATTACAGAACTAAATGAACTGACAATTCACACAATAAAACCAACAAATATACTAATGTGAAAATTATATTTTTACACAGAATTTGTCATAACTCTGACATGTTTCAATCTATGTTGATCATCTTCAGGGAGTTACTGAATATTAATATATAAACAAAGATTATTAAATATATTAAAATTTGAATAAAGAGAGACCAACTTGATGTCACTCACTTTTTTATTTCATTATTTAATGCTCAACATGTTTCGGGTGTTAAAACATCCATCCTCAGGAGCTTGAGACTTATTTGTCGAGTTATTTCATGGGTTGTATTGCTACATACCTGGTTCAATTCATGTTGGTGTTACATCGTGGTTTGGCTGGGGTGGTGTGGTATCTGGATGTAGGCTGAAGCAGTGCTTCAGCCTGCATCCGGATACACCACCCCAGCCAAACCACACCGTAACACCAACACACATCGAACCAGAGCAACACAACCCATGAAATAACTCAACAAATAAGTCGCAAGCTCCTGAGGATGGATGTATTAAATCCGAAATATGTTGAGCATTAAATAATGAAATAAAAAAGCAAGTGACATCAAGTTGGTCTCTCTTTATTCAACTATCAAGATGATGCATGGTCCAATAAACATAAAAAATATTAAAATTTGTCCATAAAATGTCTGTAGGTATTAGAAAATATATAATAATCCATTCATGTTTGTATACATGCTTTCATTATGTTATGTGACTTCTTGAAGACGATCAAGATAGATTGAAACTTGTCGGAGTTATGACAAATTGTGTGTAAAAATATATATTAGCATTAGTGCACTGTTGGTTTTATTGTATGAACTGTTTATTAATGCATGGATATGAACAACAAAAGATAGGCGAACTGAGGTTGGAGGGCACCTGCCTACACCACTGGTTTCCTAGAACCTACCGCCTAAATAAATATTACGTGGTTTACAACTACCCATACATAACATTTCTTACTCACCAACAACCTCTTTCAACAGTTTTACCAAAGAGCAGGAGTGCATTTACCATGAAGCCAATGAAGCTTAAGATTCAGGGCCCTTCACTTACACGGGCTCCTTCCAAGGTCCTGGAAGGGGCCCTAGCAACACCACAGAAATGCCCTGAAAACTTACAGCCCTTGTTTGAAACGAACTTGATAGAGGTTTTCCCATATCGCCAAACTGAAAAATTTACATGACATTCCCAATACCAAGTTGTGAAACTGAAAGAAACTTTTCTTAACCATCCGTAACAAAAAACAAATTTCAATCAACCATGTTAGAGGAAAGTCTGAATTATCCTTCTGTTCTCTCTATAGGAGATGATATTACAAATCACTGTAATCTGAAGAGGTGATCAAAGGGTATGCAGCCAATAAAAGTAGGGGGGAAAAAAATTTAAGAGGCGTGTCAGGGAGTAAAATATTGTCATTTTTATAGATCTTGTGATGTTTGTGGTATTTCAGCTTTTTTTATATTTGTAATTTGTTGTAATTTCTTGTTTCCTTCTACATAAACATTCACTTTCATAATTAATTTTGTATCCAACATTTCACATTCTTTTTTTTAAAGAGGACCCCAAAAATTGTATAAGCTGTACACCCCACAAAATCTAGATCTGCCCCTGCCACAGTGTTGCAAAAGTGCTGCCATGGCCAGTCCTAGTGACATGACAAGCTCGGTCCCTTCCTTCCACTTCACGAGATTATTCAAACACGACCCAAAAAGAACACCTTTCTACTGTTTTATCTTCTGCAGAACAGCCAGTCTGTTTGCAGTCGCCATTTTACCTGTCCTTGCTTCCACTACCTGATTGTCACACTAGTCGTTGAGGAGGTGAATGGCAACAAGTCTGGTAAAAAGATTTTGTGAAACAGGATTTAGTGCTACTTGTCACTTGTCACTCACTCACCGATCAACTTGTCACTCGTCACACCAGTCACTTTGTGAAACAGGCACCTGGACTTGTTTGATATGCAAACCATCAAAACAACTAATGCAAATGAATCAAAATCAGTACTTGTCTAAATAACAGCACAAGAAAAAAGTGAGACTGTGATGCTGTCAGTTGTGGGTGTAGGGAGGACACTGACATCATTTGTTATTCTGAACAGAAAGAAACTTCTGCAAGGAAATCTTGATGGTGGAATTATATTTAAATTTGAGGAGAAAGGGCAGATGACAGCAGAACTCATGGTCAAATGGCTGAGAGAAGTGCAGGACAGAAGACCTGGTGCTGTTTTGAAGAAAATGTGAATACTGGTTACAGACGCTTTTAAGGGCCATTTAGCATAAAAAGACAAAAAGCTAACTTCTGAACACATTTTCCATGATCATACAAGGAGGCATAACCCCTCAGTTACAATTTCTTGACGTGGCAGCTGATAAACCATTCAAACACTGACTATGTGGCTTTTATCGAGAATGGCTGCAACCTGAACTGCCCCCTAACAGCAGAAGATTATTGGAAGCACTGCTTGGGCAGTGGACTAAGTATGTATACAGTGTCAAAGTGTAAAGAACTTCTGTGAGTAAATCAAAATGAATGGAGCAGAAGATGATGTCCTATGAGAAATAAATCATAATGAAAACTTGTTCTAATGATGGCAATGTTGGCAGTGACTAGTTAGCTCAGTGCTGTTTGTATCTTCATAATGAAATAACACTCTAACATTATAACACCAATGATTATTTATTCCACTATTCAGCATGCAAATACCAAGTGACATAAGGACCTGGCTACTGCAATACATTTTCCTAAAAATTTAAGATTATGAAGATGTCTGGTGTACGTTCATCAGACAAATATGTAACTTGCACACAGTCATTTTTATTATAAATGGCACAGGTCCTTTGTGTGTGACTTGAATAGGCTTTCATATCTCTATCATATTCATTATAATCAAGATATACGCACTTTATTGTTACCTTTATCTCTTTTATCTTTCCTAAGCACTATATGCTACATGACAGAAGCAACACTTGAGCAAATTAAAATCAAATTTTTTGTATGTTTATCAATCAAGGTCTTTTACGTGGCCGTAGAGTTGTGTATGTCTGCAGGAAATGCTGGTTAAATTATGTAGGAGTGATCGACTGTGTTGTGGTCACACACGTAAACACATCTATGGCAGATAAAAGTCATATTCTGTGATGTTGGTACTGAATTCAGTCTGTTATAATCAAGGTATACACACTTTAACTTGCCCTGAGATTGTTAGTTTTATTTATTTGATCTGTCATAAGCACTATCTGCTAGAAAGAGAAGCAATACTGTGAAAAAGAAAATCATGGTCTTCATGTATTTATCATTCAAGTTCCTTCATGTGACCACAAAGTTGGAGTCTGGTCTGCAGCAAATGCTGGATAAATTATGTAAAGTGATGCACTGTGTTGTGGTCGCAGATGTAAACACATCTACGTCAGATAGCAGTTACATTCTGTGATGTTGGTACTGAAGTTGGTCTGTTTCTGGGCTCGGTAAGAGACGGTCTGTTTGTTGTGCAGTTCAGAGATGGGATTTACCCAGAAGCTTGGATCAGACTGACAGCTCACAGACAAACTTTCCTCAGGCCCAGTACTAAAGTCTTACAGCTTTTACTTAGATTCTGCCACTCAGGGTCTCCAGAAGTTACAAGTGGAACAAGCACTCATACAGTGATCTCTCACAGATTCAAGAGAGATAGGAAAGTAAATATGAAGCAGTATTGATAAATAATACTGTGCAGTGAAGTGCACATGCAAACTAGTGCATCATCATATACATATATTATAGAAGTTCTGAAGTGTTAAAGTGTGTAATTTCTTTCAATTAGGTGTACACATTACAACAGATCAAATCAGCCTGAATGCTTCTAAGTATCTCATTGTGACATGCCTCAACCAATGAGGTTTGAATTGAAGAACACAGTTATATCTTGCAATAAAGAACTTTTAGTGTAATTCTACATGTTAATCTGTAAATCTTCCCTCTGAATATGCCCAAATGTGTAGCACCCAAAGTATAAAAGTTATAGAATCTGAACACAAAGTATAAATCAGACTAAATGTGGAAAAAAGATCAATGACTTGTGCTTCAACTGAGACATTAAATCTTTTAAATTTAACATTTCAATAATGGGCTTTAAACTGGAACAAACTGATCTGCATTAGGGTGCATTTTTATATTTTAGTGCTTGCTTTATAACAAGAATTGATTATTATTTCGAAAGAAAAATATAGGCAAAGAAATAACTAGCATTTTGTAGGAAATAAAGCACAGATTGTGCAGGATGTCTTAAAATTCAGTTAGTACACTTACAGCCTAATGTGTGTTTATACACACACAATTTTCTTTATATACATATAAAGAACATTTTAAAGTTCAAAATTAATGTAAGTGGTGATATTTCTATTCATTTCATATAGAAAAGATTTTTTTTAAGGTGCAGACATAATGTCGTGTCAAATGAAATGGAAAGATCACAAACAGTTAATAGGCAAAGGCCTGGAATTTAGAGAGGTGATGCCCATTTCAGAGTACTAGCCCAGCACACACATGTGAAGCAACTTAGAAACCTACGAATAAGTGATGACTTGGCTAGATTAAATATGGATAGTTCCAAAATGCAAGTTCCAAATGTTACAGCCACATGTCTATGGTAAATCTAGTTGCTCTTATGTTATTACTGCTCTCACCACCACCACCACCACCACCACCACCACCATCAACATCACCACCACCACCTTGACCACCAAGTTATTTTCTTCTGGGGGATATGAAAATTTATGAAAACCAATGCATATGTGAACAAACAAACATTAGGAAATATCAATGTGAATAAAGCATTACTGGTTAAAGCATAACTATACACAAACAATACAAAAATGCTGAAGCAGAGAAATTGGTTTTGCACAATCCCAAATAATTATCAAGATGTTCACTCTTCTCCAGAAACACACACCAACTCAGGCAAAATGTGTCAGCTGGTCAGATGAAACTGAACACTGGTAGCATTTTCAGTGCAGATGAGATGCAAGTGTAGAAGACAATTTATCTACTCTACCTACTGAACAGATGTCAACAGTCCTTTCAGGTTGGATGGGGTACGGCAGGTTGAGAGGGGAACGACAAGATTCTTGCAAGAAGCCACTACCTGTGGAGGCTGGTAGTGATAAATGTGCGCTGCTCCGATGAGTGGAGGCTGATGACACTGATGGGGCTGTGTTCTCAGACCCATGCAGCCGTATTCTCGCACGAACTCCACCATTCAAGACGCTACGGTTGGATACCGTGTCACTGTTGGCTTGTCCTAACAATGACACACAAGTGGCACTAGGATATCCCGTTGTGACACACACATATAAGTAATGCATAAATGCTGCTCACAACATAAATTATTTGTGAGCAACAGTTCACATATCATTTCCTTACAGTAATGGTACATTCAAACTAGTCATAAAAAATATTATGAAAGCCTCTTTAAAACACAATCAATCATGCTAATTGATTTTGAAACTACTTTCACATTGGGAGTCTTTAGAGAACCATGGGAATTCAGGGCACTTGGCCATAGACGGTTTCCTTCCGAGTCTGTATCATAAGGTCCAAATTCACATAACATAAAAGTTTATTAAGACCTCTATAGCCTTTAAACTGCCTTCAGTATTCTGCATCTCCTGTAGTTATGAGACTTTAGGCTTACACCATAGTGCAACTGAGGTCTTCACTCTCATGAGAGGTATAGTTTTATGTAGAAGTTTGTAGTTGATAATGAACAACCAACCTATGCACCACAACATCGCAGAAGAGAGTAGGCCTCAAAAAATGAGTTTATTAATCACCTCCTTCAGTTTAAGCACTACTTCTGTGACATTCTTTATATCATCTACAATTTGATGATGATGGACTGAATGATGTAATGAAACAGGGTGCACAAAAGTACATTCTACAGAGCTGGCCAACTAAATCAAGACCAGACATGCCACATGTTATCAGCTGTTGATATGTACATGATACTACTACAAATCATTTATGTGAAAGATTTTTAAGATCTGTCCCCACATCTGACTGTTCTGGACATTGAGGATATTGAGGATGTCTCCATTACTGACTGTTCTGGACACAGTACTTTTTAGGATCTGTCCCCATTACTGATCACTCTGGAGAAAGTATCTGTAGGATCTTTCCCCATTACTAACCGTTATGGACAGAGTATCAAGATTTAGTACTGCAGAGGCCAAACCTCTTTTAATGTACCAAACATGCCACAGAACCTTAAGGGTAAAACACACATATTCAGGAAGAATTATTTGCCTGTCATGTACATTCTACCAGCACACATTGTCTTTAATTTAGCAACTGTAAAGATAGTGGAATGCAGAGCTGAAGCAGTGACAATTTTCTCATTCACAATCACTCTACATGTTTTTCTCAGTTTTGTGTTTCAGATGGGATCCTTTGTGTTTAAAATGCATGAAAGCAGCAAAAACACTTGTTCCTTCTAAAACTATTAGCTTAACTTAGCATGAAAATACTAAAGTTTCCGAGGCTCTTTCTGTGAACTATAAATGTGCATGCCAAGTCCCAGATGATAGTATCTAATATTCTAGAAAACAGTTAGACAAAAGGAATGTTAAGTTCTCTTATGAAGAAAATATGAAACAAGTAAAATTTGTAGCATGTTGAATCTGAAACAAAGTCTCTGCAAGGGCAATGCAACAAACAAAACTCTACAGCCCACAATTTGAGCTTGATGAGGCCATGAAAGTACAATATCTTTAGAATTTACGTGCTACATTTAAGAACGAATTTCATCAGTACTGATGCCAAAGTTTATCAACAGAAACATATCAATAAAAAATTATGTAAAAAAAACAGTCAGATTCAGTTACAAATATTTCCATATTAAAAAGGATTTCCACTGTCTACAACTTTTGGAATCAAATAGTTTCAGGCTGAAACTTATCTGATGATACTGCATGCTTGATCAGTGGCAACAGACGAAAGAACTTTTACAACAAATCTGGATTCTTCACACAAAACTGTGATGCAACTGGTGCCAACCACAACTTCCATGAGAACCTTGCACAAGCAGGTTCATACTCCACTTAGCACTTTATTGGATATTATAATGCCTATGAACTATAAAATGTAACTTTAAAACAGAACACCATAGTATTTGTTAAAATTTTCATAACCCTGTGAGTGATAAATCTAATGCAAGACTGTACCTAGTGGTGTAGGAGCAGCACCACCTATTCTCAGATGTCCATCAGCTGCCCCTTGTACTTGCTGACAAGAATTCATTTCAATCTTGAGTCCATTCAAAAAGGTGATAAGTTCCCCCACTTTCACTGGCTGAGTGTCATGCTTTGATTCACTCATGAGATCCAAAGTAAGCTCCAAGTTCTCACATTTGCCATTATAATGTGTAAGAACTTCATACAGGCTAAGTCGTGTCTCTCCAAGTACAGCATCCTTACGGAATGTACTGTGATCCAGCAGTCGAAAGTGAAGATGTGAATGGGGTGTAACTAAGCTGGAAAAATCACCAATCACACATACATACAATCTTGTGCTCACCACAGTTATTATAAGTAATCTGTAATATGGTAAGAATTTCAAGTAAACTGAGTCAGAATTCTCATTACGCTTGCTGTACAGTGAAGAACATTAAGCAACTGAAGCCTGTTGTAAGGTACTGTATGGTTTTGACTTGGAGGAGGAAAACTATGGTTTCAGGTGTTAAGATTCCAATCTGGAAACAATTTAATATATTCCCAAATGTGTCACAAACATACTGCAAGGAAGTAATGTCATACTTATCAATCAATCAATAGTCCCATCATTCTGCTGCGGAACATAGGGCATCCACAAGATTCTTCCAAATGTGGTACTTATACTACATAGAAAATACATATTTTATATATATTGTTAAAATATCATACAGAATGTGATAATTCATTAATTAAAAACAATTTTAGCCTGCAGTTAACGATGGTGTAGTGTACAAATAATTAACAGTGATGAGTGGGCCAGTTTTGGCAACTCAGTTAATTACTCATAGCTTAATGTTGGCTTATGGGAAGGACATAATATGTAAAAGCTCTGGATGCAGTAAATACGTATGCTCAAGGTACTTCCTTTTTACCTTTCCTAAGTGAAAGGGGGGAGGGTTGGCTTGTAAATCATGTTAACAGAAGGCACAGTAACTGGACTCATGAAGTCTTATTCAGTCGCGAGCACATTCACACTCTAAGGTACATACAAGCACTACCAGACTTTCATACAACCCACACTTTTGCACACTATAAATTCTCACCCCTAATCTGTCTTTTGAATGCCAAATTTGGACTTCCATACACATCTTACAAACAAATATTCTGAGCTATCACAAAGAGGTGCTGCCTATCAACCAAGCCAACACTTGTCTCTGTGTGGTGTTGGCAACATTATTACCTGTGTTTATACAGTAGTGTTCATGCAGTGAAAAATACTGGAGACTCCTGGACTGAAATAAAGGAATCCACAACGCATGGTTGCTAGAAGAGGTCACACCCAGAATTAGTGCAGGATTTTAAAGGTTTTGAGAAGACTCATGAAGAATGAACTAAACTTGGGTATCAGCAATGAAGATGTGGATAAATTAACTGTGTCTTATTACGAGCCCATGTCAAATGAAGATCTCACCAATCTACAAGAGGAAAATAAGACACCAGCTGAAGCTGAAGACTGTAAAAGCCATCCAACTAAGACTCTGACAGTGAAAGAAATGAAAGAAACATTTAATCACCATGAACATTTCTTAAGTATGATGGAAGAGAGTGATCTGAACGCAGACGGAAGTTCAGAAGTCCACAGAACCACCGACTGGGATAAAGATTGCTACAGACTCCAGTATCAGAAGAAGAAAAGCTGGTGTTCCAACATCCTCTTGGACAGTTCTTCAAGAAAGTTGGTACAATGCTGTCAGCAAGTAATTCTTCTCAGCAGTAAATCAGCTACTTACATTTGGTTGGATCCATGCACAAATGTACTGTTAAGCATTGGTACAAGTGCTTTGTTGGTTGCACATACAAAGGGATTTTTATATATTTTTAAGCATGGGAACAGAATACCCCTTATGACATATAAACCTACTGCTCAACTTTTGTACATTTCAATTTTCACACATCTTCAGGAATTGTGTGCATTAGTCAGGGACTGCCTGTACATCAGTAATTAACTAATTTATTACATTAAGATATCACTGGGTAGTGTAATCACTACTAAATGCTTGTATCTTGAAGTGGTGTTGCCAGTTCAGATACAAAAGGACAAAAAAATTCTTGGAAATTGATTCCAAAAATTAACATTTTTATCCACCACATTTTTAATACAATGAATAATGTAGGTAATAGATTCCTGTGGTGTTTCTGTGTGGGTATGTGAACATGCAGAATAACAGGTACTGGTATGTGACAAACCCCATGTTCTTCCATTAAATGCCATTACATGACATTAAGGTTGGTGTGTGGTTTGCTGAGTGCAACTACAGTTATTTGGCCTGTTCTTTTCCAGAGACAATAAATTCACACCAATATGCAACACACATCTCTGTTGCCATTTTTTAAACATCTGTCACATTACTTGAGAACCTACACCTAGTTTCAACAAGATAGTGCATCAGCTCACGCTGCCAACAATGCTACACAGTATTTACAGAGTATGTGTCATCACACAATAAGCATGGGCCGGGGACCTCCTTGTTTGCTACATATGAACCTGTGCACATGATTTTTACTTGTTAAGTGCACTGAGGGATAAATTCTGTAGTAATAATCCTCGCCCCACCACAATTTCGAAAATGCAATCAGGATGTAGTTTTCAATTTTGCCAGAAGTACATCAACATGCAACGAGCAACTTATTTTTTGGATGTGATTTGCAATGGAGGGCTGAATGAAGGCATGTTCTGCACCTGCTTTAAACATGGTAGGTGGAAACCTAATACTAACTGTAATACACTGAAACAGAACTTTCCGGCACAATTATAAATGAATTAAACAATTAAAATGCCAATATTAACTGCAGTCCATTTAACTACAATGTGAGGATGATGGCAAACTGGAAAAGCAGTGGTCAGTGACCAATATTTGTCAGGCAAAATACTGATCCAATACTCCAAAAGCTTATTACAGACAAGGAATGGGAGTAGGGAGTTTTACAGTGCTCCGTACTGCCTGCACTAACCTTCATCACATCAGTACAGCTAAGGAATTTTTTTGTAATCTCTACAGGAATCCTTTTGAAACGTGCACAGAAAAACAGTTAAGAAATGGTTCACAACCAAACTGTAAGTTGTTCTGGCAAATTTTAACACTCATATTGCCAACAGTTACACTTACATCTATAGTGCAAGATGTCTACAAACAGGTTCATACTGTACAACTACAAGCATTCACTGATATTAATAAAGCTCTCCCACTTGTATCCAAGATACCATGGAAGGCAAGGAAAACAAAATAGTTCTTAAATAATGTGGTAATTCCCTGGGTAAGTGGCTACAAGAGTGAGGTGGTGTTCTTGGGCAGATATTAAATGTGGACATTTTGTTGGGTGAGACAAAGATCTTGAAAATGTCCAACGACACTGTCCCCCCCCCCCCCAAAAAAAGGGGGGGGGCCTTGATTGCTAGATTCTTTAACTCAGATACAGCTTTAAAACCACTCTTGATGGGCATGGCCTCCTATCTCACCACAGCACCACCAACAGACAACCATTTCTGTATCTCAACTTCCAGTCATACATGCCAGACTCCTCCCACCTTTTCAAGGAAGGGGTCACAATGATTTAGTCAAGACATTTCTGCACTCTATGAAGCACTGGCCTTCCCCCGAAGGTATCCGTACTCTGATATAGTGGTGGGGCTTGCGTGGTCAAATGAACCTGACAGCTATGCTGGTGGTAGCGTATGCTACCAGCAGGGCCTCCCATGCCAGACAGGTCAAGAGCGATGACCCAGACAAAAAGGGATACCCTGGTCCTCCAGGTTGGGGGTTGGGCACAGGGCTGACAACCCTGTCCTGTAAAAACCAAAATGTTACGAAGAACTCGGCGAATGAAACTGGACCGCCCTCATGGAAAAGACTTACGATGCGAAGCAAGGAAATGAATACCATAATGCGATTTGGAACCTGGAATGTGTGCACCCATCTACAGGTAGGAAACATGAATGCAATAGCAGAGGAAGCCGAAAGATATAAGATGGTTGCAGTAGCTCTACAAGAAATACATTGGAAAGGTAAAGGAACAATCAGGAAATCGAAATTTACTATGTATTACTCTGGAAATGAAGACAGACAAGGCAACAGAGGAGTAGGCTTTATTGTCTC